>ENA-OPVL01000539-OPVL01000539.1-human-gut-metagenome-genome-assembly--contig:-NODE-539-length-25824-cov-6.662540_pt1 | contig 25824 bp, 29 predicted proteins | sample MGYA00241496_ERZ501984 | MGnify/ENA primary metagenome ERZ501984 (study PRJEB25962, sample SAMEA2042986) | human gut metagenome | biome: human gut; feature: human-associated habitat; material: faeces... | reverse complement strand
CTTGCATGTGTTAAGCACGCCGCCAGCGTTCGTCCTGAGCCAGGATCAAACTCTCAATAAAATGGTATCAACACAGACCTAAGTCTGAGCTAATCTTTATCGAGCTATTTGTCATAGCTTAAAACTTTTTATCCTTACTTCAGACCGTAATTGACTTAACCGGTCTTCCGCAAGCTCTGTGCATTTCGCACAGTTTTTCATCTGGTGCTTGTCAAAGTTTCGTTGTTTAATTTACAAGGTGCACGCTCCATTCGCGGAACAGGTGTTATCTTAGCACGTGGGTCAGCGTTTGTCAACAGTTAATTTTACTTTTTTCGACATTTTTCTTCTCAGGCTCTTTACAAGCATTCCAAAAAGTCAGTGCTGCCAACGGTTTGCGGGCATTCTGTCAAGAACAGAATGCCCGCATTTTTCCGTATTCATTCATTTACGCCGTATTTCGGCCGATCAAGGCGTCATAGCGCATCAACAGAAGCGCGACCTGCGCGCGGCTAATGGCCTGCGTCGGATACCAGACGCACTCCTTCTCGGTGATGAGCCCATTGTTCCACGCCCAGGTCACGGCATCCCTGCCGCTCTCCGACACTTTGGGCGCATAGGGATAGTCATCGAGCGTACCCGTGACCGAAGGCTCGCCCGCGAGGCGGTAGAGCACGATGATCGCCTGCTCGCAGGACAAAAAGCCGCTGGGGTCAAACGCCCCGCCGTTGCCGCCCATGAGGCCCTTGCCGACCATCCACTTGACATATTCGTAATACCATTCGTCGCCCGTGAGGTCGCTGAACTCCGCATCCTCCTCCGTCGGCGTGCCGCCGGCAAAACGGTACATGATGACGGCGAACTGTGATCTCTCCACGCCATATTCCGGCTGGAAGAGATGCTGTGTGTCATCGCCGCTCATCACACCCGTGGAGACGACGTAGTTGACCGCGTCGGCGTACCACGCGTCGGGTGCGACATCGGTATAGGTGTAAGTCGTCTGCGGGCCGTCCGCCGTGACGGTGATGTCGACACCGCCGCTTTCATTGGCGGTCATCGTGCCAAGCTCTGTGCGCACGTCGTTTCCGGTCGTGTTCGTATTGTCGAACGTGTCCGTCTGCACGTCCTGCGTTTCGTCCTGTTTATCACCCTGTGATGCATCCTTATTCCCACAGCCCCGCACCATCAGCACGATCACAAGCAACAGCACGACGAGGATGGGGATGAGCAATTTCTTCTGCATGAGCTCCTCCTGTTCTGACGAACATTTTGATTCTGTAAAACATATTATTATATGTTAGCATACCACCGGAAGCGTTGCAAGGCTTTTCCCCATTGTTCACAAAACGTGCACATTCTATCGCGCTCACCTCTTCCTGCCCACGGCATAGAATGAAGCGCAGGAGTTTTCCTGCCCCGAGCTTAAAAGGAGGGTATTTTCGATGAATCGTTTTCAGAATTCGTGCGGCTGTGCAGACCGCTGCCCGCCGCCCTGCCCCGCGCCGTTTCCTCCGCCGCCGTTCCCGCCTCAGTATGTGCTGGGCCCGACGGGGCCGCAGGGCGTGCAGGGCATTCAGGGTGTTCCCGGCCCGATCGGGCCGACGGGGCCGCAGGGTGTACAGGGTCTTCAAGGCGTCCCCGGTGCGCCGGGCGCCATTGGGCCTACCGGACCTCAAGGTCAGACGGGTGCCACAGGCGCTGCAGGCCCGCAGGGCCCGCAGGGCATTCAAGGCGTAGCCGGAGCCGCCGGCGCAGCTGGCGCAACCGGACCGACAGGCCCCATCGGCCCACAGGGTATTGCGGGTGCAGCAGGCGCAGTCGGTCCTACCGGTCCCACAGGTCCTACGGAGCCAGCTTTTTATGCACAACATTGGTCCCGTTTTAAGGCAGGTCGCCCTGCCTGCTACATTGCAACTTTTTGCTCCATCGGGGTAAGCGCACTATGTTCACATTCAATGTAATCAAGTATACGCTGAAACTCATCCGCGAAATTGAAGTCAACTGTTATTTCGCCATTCTTATGAACCCAAACCGCCTTTACAAGTTCGACCAAGATTCCCCGATTAAGGCTTTGAATATTTCTGTACTTCAAAAATGACATCAAATAAGGATCATCAGTCCCAATGCCATTCTCTATTGCTGATATTTCTTCTTTCAGATAGGAGATATTCGCTTCAAGCTGTCGTATCTGTTCCGTTACTTTGCTCTTCAATCTTCGATAGTCATCTTTGCTGATCTCGCCGCTTTTCCAATCGAGATATAAATCGTCGATCGCATCATTGTACTGCGCCAATTTCTTTTCCGCCTGTTTCAACGATTGCGTCAATCTCTTGTTTTCTCTATTGATTGCAGGCGCTCTATTGATCCGCTCTATCTCCTCTGCAAGCTGATCTATAAGGGTAATCTGCATTTGCAGCGCTGTCAAAATTGCGTTCTCCAGTCTGTCCTCTCGAATGGAATGCTTGCTGCACACTTTTTTATCAGTGTAACTACGGCAAGCATAATAGGACCAGCCCCGGGAAGATCTGCGCACCATGCCTTTTTTGCAATCGGCACATCGAACAAAGCCTGACAACAAATAAACCTTTTGTTCACCCGGCGCAGTTCGTGTATCTCGTTTATGCAGAGCCTGCGCTTTTTCAAATAATTCTCTATCAATAATTGCCTCATGCTTGTTAGGAACAATAAACCACTCATTTTCTGGTGTACATATCTGCTTATGTACTTTGTAGCTTATTACTCGGTTCCTACCTTGCACCATGGTTCCCGTATAAACCTCATTCTGTAATATTGTAGCAATCGTGGACGAGCACCATAGGCCATCATTTTTGTCAGAATTGGGACTGCAATATTTGAGTCCTTTTTTCTTTTTATAGGCCGTTGGATTTGGCTCTCCCATCTGATTCAGTCTGTTTGCGATCCCCCTTTTACTGTAACCTTCGTCGACAAACCAGTGATAAATGCTTTTGACCACTTCCGCCGCGCATTCATCTATCAGCAATCTGCTTTTATCATCAGGATCTTTTACATAGCCATAAGGTGCAAATGGTCCTATAAACTCGCCGTTTTCCCGCTTCACCTTAAACGTTCTACGAACATCCTCAGAAGTAGTTGCAGCAAACTGTTCATTGAACATTCCTCTAATCGGCACTTCAAGCTCAGTTGCCGAACGTGGAGCAGCATACGTATCAATAAATGGGGTCCCAGTGCAAATAAACCTCGTCCCGTTAAGCGGAACAAACTCATCTAAAAATTTCTGTTGATCAGCCAGGTTGCGAAAGGCTCGCGCAAGAGACTTGACTATCATGCAGTTCACTTCCTTGCGGACAATACAATTCTCGAGTCGTTTGAATTCCGGTCGATCTGTATCTGTCCCTGTCAGGCCGTCATCTGCGAATATGCCAATAATTTCATATGTCCCAGGCCCAAAATACTTATTTACAAAATCGCGGAGTATTTTCTCCTGATTGATGACACTCTCACTCTCATTTTCATTTTCGTCCTCTCTGGATAGTCGAATATATAATCCGATTCTCCAAAAGATTTCTATAGCGCTGCGCGCTATCACGCCTTTTCGTATGCGTGGCATAATGCCTCCTTCCCCTCTACGATTACAGTTTCACTTTACCATTTTTATTTTGTAACCGCAAATTTCAGCAAGAGATAATATGCGCACGAGCTATTTAAGACTCGAAAAGTAAGAACGCAGCAATTCTTTCAAAGTTCTTTCCTCCGCGACAAACCGCACTCTCACAGGCGTATCGCCACAGCGAAAGCAGTACGGATTGATAACTTGGTCGAAGTAGATACGCGCCTTCACCGTAGCCGGCAAAGAGTCGTCAATATGAATATCGCAGATGTTGACCAAATCACTGCGATCCACCTGCGTAATATCATCATTTCTCATTTGCTGAAGCTGGGATTTATTCAAGATTTTTCACCCTCCTTATTTTTGGCATCATAGGATTATATGCGCTTCAGCGTGTGTGATATGAAAAGTACCATAACCGGATGGCCACTGGCAGCAGCCCACGGGAATCTCACCCCGGCTCATACTGATGAGTGCGCCGCGCAATGCTTTGAGGGCGTTCAACGCGGGAGTATCATTATCTGAACGAAGGTCGTTGCCGACTGCGGTGCCATGCGCAGATGCAAACTGGCTGAATCGCTCGCCCAAGTCCTCCTCTCTATGCGGATCACGGCGCGCCATTTGCTGAGCTTTGCTTCGTTCAGTTTTGTTATCCGGTTCTATGCTGTTTTCAAGGTACATAATAGGCTGTCCTATATATCAGCCGAGAAAGTCTCTTATTGAACCATAGGGGCCTTTCTCCGCAGATATATAGTGGGAGAGGTAGAGAATCCCACCTCCCCTCACAAAGCCAAAAGTTTTACTTGCGAAGATATGCAGACAACATATCAATAAATTGAGTATTGGTTGGCGGCTGTGACAGCGGACTGCCAGCAATTCGGTCTAACAGTCCGTGGTCAGGTTGGCGCCAACAAGCCTGAACCAGCGTCCGCAGATTGCGTTCTACGCAGTTACTCGTTGTTCCAAAGTGCTGTGCAGTTTGTTTGTAAAGTCGCTTCGTGATAAGTAAAACATGATCTGGTTTTTGTTTAACCTGTTCCAACATATAGACAGCATAATAAAAGCCAGACAGTTTTCCTGAAGCGCCCAATAAACGCAGCAAACGGTCTGCATCCAGTGGTGCATTCACGTCCCGTTCCGAAACATAACATACTAAAGGCACAATATATCCCTCCTCGATATGTAAATTGAACACAAACTGTTTTTCTACAGGCATACCTCGTGGCCAGTAAAAGTTTTTCAGTTTTTATAACCGATTAAATCCAATCAGGCCATGAAGAGATTTGGTTGGCTTTAGCCAGCTTTCCACCAAAAAAGATTAGTTATCAAGGATTTCGGCAAGTAATCAAAGTTGTGTTATCCTGCATATCCATTCTCTTCCTCCGTGAGTAAATCATACACGATTTTTGATGGTTTGTGTCACATAATCGTTCTACAATGCCAGACACAGACTCGCCGATTAGTGCGATGTATTGTCGGTTTTTGCAACTTTTTTAGCAAAAGTAAAAAGCCGCAAGGAGGCTCGTTTGCAGAGTCCCTCGCGGTTTTAAATGATTTACTACATCCCCTTGATCTCGCAGTTTTGCTTTAACTCTCGCCTATTATATCAGCGAAAGAAGTGCCTTTTATTTATTAGAAGCACTATTTTGCTTATTCTCAGGTTTTAGAAGGCACGTTTAGCCACTTCTTTTTCCATGTGCCAGGATAAATCAGCAATGTTGGCTTTCCCAGCGCAAGGGCATAGGCCATAGCCTTATCCTCTGCGCTGCCGCCGACAAGTTCAGGGTCATATACAGCCATCAGCATATCGGACTGTTTGATAATCTGTTGATAGGCCGAAAACTGCGCATTGGGTTTCTCCTGATAGTCCACACAGGAAAGGTCGGTGCAGTCCGCCAACATATCGAAATAGCGTTCCCGCAGCTGCGGCGTCCACTTGGTAGCCTGTTCCTCAAAGGGAGTTACGCAGACAAGGCGCATGGCCTCGTCATTCTGTTTTGTGATATTGACGATCTCTCCGGCGTACAATCCCACGCCAGGGTCACAGACAACTTGAAATTCCATCACTCCGCACTGGCGCAGTTCCATAATGCACCGAACCAGTTCCAGCTTCATCCGGCGGCATTGGGCATCTTCCTCGTCAAAGCCCCACGGAAAGCGCATAGGATGCTGGCCTATAATTGCGCAACGATAGTCTTTTTTCATATCCCCCATCAGCCTTATGTAGTCTATTAGCTAACAATTTGTATTCTAACAGCAGCTATTTTTCACGTCAACAGAAATGTAAGCTATAAGCATACAAAAAGAACACTTATAGCTTACAATCGGAGGCGAACGCATGGATAAGAAGCTGCTCGGAAAGCGAATCAATATTGCGCGCAAGGAGCGGTGCTGGACGAGTGAGCGTCTATCTGAGGCTTGCAATATCAATGCAACCTATCTTCGGCAAATCGAGTCAGGTACAAAAGTTCCAAGTCTGCAAGTATTTGTGCTGCTGTGCGAGGCATTGAAAGTTTCACCAACCTATTTGTTGGCAGAAGTTTTACCCAGCATGGAACTGCAAAATATGGTAACCGTCAAACCACCCCGCGCATGGACAGGCATGAGACAATAGTAACGGGACGTTGCGAAACGTTCCGTTACTGTCATATTGGAGGTATAGGGATGACAAGCGCAGAGTTGAAACACCATGCGAAGCAGCAGGAGTGGGCGGCACAAATCCAGAATTGCCGCAGCAGTGGCCTGCCGGTGCGGGCGTGGTGCAGACAAGAAGGAATCAACGCATCCACCTATTACCGTTGGGAACGTGAACTGCTGACAGGCGTACGGAAAAACGGAGCAGCGTCATCAACGGCCATGACCTTTGCGGAGTTACCGGCGCCGAAACAGGTATCATGCAACGTAGCGGAACGTTGCGCCACACTGCATATTGGAAACGCCAGTCTGGACATTTACCCCGGTTGTGACGCGGAGCTGCTGAAAATGCTGGTGGAGCTTCTGCGCCTATGTTGAACGACTTCACTGGTGCAGATCAAGTCTACATCGCCTGCGGCTACACGGATCTGCGTAAAGGCATAGATGGTCTGGCGCGGCTCGTCCAGCAGCAGTTTGAACTGGATCCGTTTACCAACACGCTGTTCCTGTTCTGCGGACGGCGGCGAGACCGTATCAAGGGCTTGTACTGGGAAAAGGATGGCTTCATCCTGCTGTACAAGCGACTGGAGCAGGGCGCGTATCAATGGCCGCGCTCAGAATCTGAGGTGAAGACTTTAACGCCGCAGCAGTACCGCTGGCTCATGGAGGGACTGCAAATCGAACAGCCGAAAGCCCACCGTCCGGTGACAGGATTGAGCACAGTCTGAGCAAGGAAGAATGTCCAAAACCATTGAAAATACTGGCTTTTCTCTCTGCCTTGTGGTATAATTTCCTCATGGAAAACAGAGAAATGCAGACAAGCAACACGGAAGAAATGGTGACCATTTCCCGTGCGGAATATGAGCGCTTGCAGCAGGAAAATGCGCAGTTGGAAGCAAAGAGCGCCAAGCTGGAAGAGACGCATGCAAGACTGGAAGCAAAGTTTGCCGCCCGTGAACAGGAGCAGGCGCAGGTCATCACCAGCCTTACGCTGCAAAATGAGTGGTTGCTGGAGCAGCTGAAGCTGTCCAAGAAGAAGCTGTTTGGCCGTTCCTCGGAACAGGCGGAGCAGATGGTCATGGAGCAGCTGAGCCTGACCTACAACGAGCTGGAGGCCTACGCCTTTGGCACCAAAGCCGCCACAGAGAAGCAGATCACCGTGAAGGCGCACGAGCGCAAACGGCAGTCCGGCAATGTGCTGGATGTCGTTCCAGAGGGTACTCCCACCGAGGTGGTGGAGCACCGCCTGCCGGGGAACGAACTGACTTGTTCTGCCTGTGGCAGCAAATTGGTGGAGATTGGCAAGGAAGTCCGCCGCAGCTTAATGATGAAGCCGGCAGAGTTCTGGGTGCGCGAGGACGTGTACTACACCTACGCCTGCAAGAATTGTGAGCAAGAGACCGATGAAGCCAACATTGTGAAGGCGGCGAAGGAGCCTGCGCTGCTGCCTGGCAGCTTTGCCTCTGCGGAGGCAGTGGCGTATCTGGCAGCACAGAAATTCGTCATGTACTCGCCGCTGTACCGTCTGGAGCAGGAGTTTAACCGACAGGGCTTGAGGATATCCCGGCAGACGATGGCCAACTGGCTGCTGAACACTTCGGAGAAATGGCTGCGGCCGATCTACGATACGCTGCGCGAGCAGCTTTGCAGGGAGTCAGTGCTGCACGCGGACGAGACGACGCTGCAGGTGCTGAAAGAGCTGGGACGTTCCTCCACCAGCAAGTCCTACATGTGGCTGTACCGCACCAGTGGCTGTGCGAAACAGGCGGTTGTGCTGTATGAGTACCAGCCCACCCGAAAAGCGGAGCATGCGGAGGCCTTCCTGAAAGGCTTCTCGGGCTGGCTGCACGCGGATGGGTACCAGGGCTACCACAAGCTTCCTGAGAATATCCGTGTGGTTGGGTGCTGGGCACATGCGAGGCGAAAATTTGATGAGGCGTTGCAAACGCTGCCCAAGGAGATGCAAAAGGACTCGCCGGCAGCGATTGGCGAATGCTATTGCTCCCGACTTTTCAAGCTGGAGCAGGCGTTTGCAGAGCTGACGCCGGAGGAGCGATATGAAAAGCGGCTGGAACAGGAGAAGCCTGTTTTAGACGCGCTGTTGTCATGGGCAAATGAGATGCAGGCGAAAACAGCGCCGAAATCCGCGTTGGGCAGGGCCATCCACTACCTGCTGGAGCAGTGGCCGTACCTGGCAAGGTATCTGGAGGATGGCCGTCTGGAGCTGAGCAACAACCGTGCCGAGCGCAGCATTAAGCCCTTTGTGATGGGCAGGAAGAACTGGCTCTTTGCCAATACGCCCGGTGGCGCGCAGGCCAGCGCCGTGATCTACAGTCTGATTGAAACGGCGAAGGAAAACGGCTTGGATCCGTACCGCTATCTGCTTTGGGTCCTGCAAAATGCACCACAGCTGAGCGAAGAGGATGCCGCATGGGCTGAAAAGCTGCTTCCCGCGAGAGCCCCGAAAGAATGCTATATGCCTCATAAATAAAAGACCGCCATCTCGGTGAGCAGCAGCTCACTTTGAGATGGCGGTCACTATTTTTGATGTGTGCAAATTAGGGCCGATCACTGTGCAGTGCATCGTGTATCCGTTCGACCAACGCCCTTGCCGTAAAGGGCTTCGGGAGCACAAAGCTTGCGCCCAAACGGTATGCCTCCTCTATGACCCTGTGTGTCGGCAGAGCCGTCATAAAAATCGTCGAGATTTTGTACCCGTCCTCGCGCAGATGCTGCATAACGTGAAAGCCGCCCTTGTGCGGCAGCAGAAAATCCAGCAGAAGAACGTGAGGTCGGTGCCGGTGGAGCGCCTTGGTTGTCTCGTCCTCATCCTTTGCGTGAAATACATGGAAGTTTCCGCGCTCACGCAGGGAATCCGCCAGGAGCATGCTGAGGGCTTCATTACTGTCTGAGAGTAAAATCTTCTTTCGGTGCGGCATTTTTATCCGCCTCCCCCTAAAAAATTTGATTTTACACACTCACCTTGTATAAAATAGTCCTGTTGGCTCATTTTTTCAATCCACCGTACAGTATTTTAACGGTTTTTTAACTCGGCTTGATCTGGGCTTCCGCAAAAGAAAGAGGGAGACCTGCGAAACTTGCCAAGAGTGGTTGTCGTAACGCCCCGCTTCCGGCATCATTCACTTACGGAGAGACCGCTGCTGCGGCATTCCTGTATAGCTATGTTCCATTCCTGCTTCTTGGCTTCGTGTTTCAGTTCATTGCTCGTCATTCGAAAGACCAACGATATACGCCGGAATTCAAGAAGCTGGTCGTGGAAACCATGATGAAAGAAAAGCTGAGCTACAGTGAAGCGGCAAGGCAGTTTGAAATCAATGACCACAAACGAGTTGCCGCATGGGAGCGAATCTATCTGGAGGAAGGCCCAGAAGGCTTTGTCATCGAGCGACGCGGCCGCGACAGCAAGAGCCATCCGCCAAAGCAGTTGTCGAAAGAAGTAGAAGAGGACCTGTTGGCGGAGGTTCAGAGACTTCGCGCGGAGAATGAATACTGAAAAAACTTGCAAGCCTTGGTTTTGGAAGACGAGCGACGCCAGCACAAAAAACGAGGGTAGTTCAGAAACTAAAACAACTCCATCCAAGCCAAACTATCCGTTCAGCTCATCTGTAACGAACTTCTTTGATCCGTTGTATACGATCAAATTTGAGATAGCAACACAGGAGAATAAATAGGAAATCAGCGGCACAGCACAGAGTCTTGCAAACTGAGGAACGGATTGTTGAGTGCACATCGGAAAGCAGAAATCGTTTATCGTTCTCTATTTGCCCCTGAATGGCATAGTGGCGAGGAGTTTCACACAAAACTTCTCGCCACTATTGTCTTATATGTGTCCTTACACGGTTAGATTCTATGATCATGCGGTACAAAACCGCTGCTCCTATTCCAGAGCTTATCAGACTTTACGAACAGCGCCTTTTGCAGTGCGAGCAGTCTCCGCAGCAGCCGCTACCTGATCTGGCCTTTTTTCGCCAGTGCAGGATAGCTGTGATAGCTGCAGCTGCGATGAGGACAAGAAGGGCCCAATCTAACAGATGCATCACAGGATCCCCACCAAGGTATAGACAGCAAGAGCCACGATCCATGCCACGCAGCACTGCATCATCACGACCCCAACTGTCTTCAGCGCTGAGCCGAATTCTCGTCGAATCGTGGCTACCGCCGCGATGCAGGGAGTATACAGCAGCGTGAACACCAGAAAGCTGATAACGGAACGACCGGTAAACATCATAGAAAGTGCAGCCCCGCCTAACAGGATCTGCAGCGTACTGACCACAGATTCCTTTGCGATAAAACCGGAAATAAGGGAGGTTGCGCAGCGCCAATCCGCAAAGCCCAACGGTGCGAACACCGGCGCGATCCATCGACCAATGAGAGCCAAAAGGCTATCGGCACTGTCGGCAACTACATTCAGCCTGGTATCAAAACTCTGGAGGAACCAGATCACAATGGTAGCAAGAAAAATCACAGTAAACGCCCGCTGCAAAAAGTCCTCGGCCTTTTCCCAAAGCAGCAGCGCAACGCTCTTGAGGCTCGGAAGCCGATAATTGGGCAACTCCATAACGAAAGGCACGGGCTTTCCGCGGAACACGGTTTGGTTCATGATGAGGGCCGCAGCAATTCCAATCAGAATGCCCAGCAGATACAGTAGGATCATTATGAGCGCGCGGTGCGTTGGAAAGAACGCTGCGGTAAAAAATGCATAAATTGATATTTTTGCCGAGCAGCTCATATAAGGCGTGAGCAGGATCGTCATCTTGCGGTCACGGTCACTCGACACCGTGCGCGTTGCCATAATTGCCGGCACAGAACAGCCGAAGCCGATGAGCATAGGGACGATGCTGCGGCCGGACAAACCGATCTTTCGCAGAGGCTTGTCCATTACAAAGGCGACGCGGGCCATGTAGCCGGTATCTTCCAAGATGGAGAGGAAGAAAAAAAGCGTCACAATGATAGGTAGGAACACCAGCACACTGCCAACACCGGAAAAAATGCCGTCAATAATCAAGCTGTGTACCACAGGATTGATCTCATAGGCAGTCAAAGCTTGGTCTACAAGAAAGGTAAGGCCATCGATCCCGCCTTGCAGCCAGTCGGACAGACGCTGACCAATAACATTGAAGGTGAGATAGAAAATCAGCAGCATGACAAGCAGAAAAGTCGGAATGGCTGTGTAGCGACCGGTGAGAATTCTGTCGATCTTCATGGAGCGGGCGTGCTCCCGACTTTCATGGCATTTCACCACAGATGATGCCACCACGCCTTCAATGAAGGTGTAGCGCATATCAGCAAGCGCCGCGTTGCGATCAAGTCCTGCCTCACTCTCCATCTGCACGATGCAATGCTCAAGCAACTCGCGCTCGTTTTGATCAAGTGCCAGACGGTCGGCAAGGTCATCGCCGCCTTCGATCAGCTTTGCTGCGCAGAAGCGAGCCGGCACACCGATGCGGTCGGCGTGATCGGCAATCAGATGCGTAACGGCGTGGATACAACGGTGAACGGCGGAATCATCCGCGCAGAAATCTGTCACCTTTGGCAGAGTTCTGCTCCGAGCCACAGCAATCGCCTGATTCACCAGCTCGCTCACGCCCTCACCCTTTGCGGCCGCGATCGGTACGACAGGGATGCCGAGCGAGGCGCTCATCTTCTGCACGTCGATGGAACCGCCGTTGGAACGCACTTCATCCATCATGTTCAGCGCCAGCACCATAGGTATCCGCAACTCAAGCAGCTGAAGTGTCAGGTACAGATTCCGCTCAATGTTGGTGGCATCCACAATGTTGATGATGCCGTCCGGCTTTTGGTTGAGGATAAAGTCACGGGAGACGATCTCCTCCTGTGTATAGGGCCGCAAGGAGTAGATGCCGGGCAGATCCACCACGGAGCACCCTTTTTCGTCTATGATCTCTCCCATCTTCTGGTCTACCGTGACACCGGGAAAGTTGCCGACATGCTGATTGGATCCGGTGAGGGCGTTGAAGAGAGTCGTTTTCCCGCAGTTCTGATTTCCAACGAGTGCAAAGATCATTTCGGCTCGTCCTCCACTTCGATTTTTTGAGCCTCCTCTACGCGCAGCGTTAGCTCGTAGCCGCGCACGTGGATCTCGATAGGATCACCCATCGGCGCGACCTTCTGTAATGTCACGCGGGTGTGCGGGATCAAGCCCATATCCAGCAGGCGGCAGCGCAAGGCTCCATCTCCGCCAACAGTGGTGATCACGGCAGAATTCCCCACTTTTAATTGATTCAATGTCATTCGCTTTCCTCTTTTCTTGGCCAGTTTTAATTTCATGGTAGCATTCCTGCTGCGGACTGTCAATACAGCTGAACCGGCATAATTCAAAGTGTGTAATAGGAATATTCGGCCTTGTGCTGCAGAAAATGTTGAAAAGGTTCCTGCGGCAAGGAAAAGTCTTACAACTCTTTCTCAGTTTTAATCGATCCGCAGCAATTCGTCATCGTCGGAGCATCCGAAGCGATTAACATCGGAGTCAGGGAAAGACTGGTAAATGTGCACGTTCGAACGCGGAAAGCATTCTTGCAGAAAATCGCGGACCGGGAAAAGATCATGGAATCCGCTGAAGTGCTTTTTGCCGTCTTCAAAGGAGACCGAGTTCACGACAAAATGCAGATGACAGTGTGCAGAGTCCATGTGCAGGGCATATACGACTTGGTGCCCAGGGAAAAGATGGCAGATATCGTAACCTAAGGCAAGCATATCGTCTGCACTTAGACGGTAGGCCACCGTCGTCGAAAAGGATACAATAAAATGCAGCAGCTGCCGACCATCGATATTCTGATAAGCGCTTTTAACAAGCATAAACTCACGGAACGCATAGACTGGATCGACGGCATATCCGCCTATCATTCCGGAGCGGCACACATAGTTAAGAACGCGGTGCAAAGCTGCTGCGTCTGGATACTGATTGCGAATCAAGATAACGTCTGGCACAGCCGGTTCATCTCCTTTCTGATCATTTCGTTTTCAGTAAAGCCCTGCTCTGCCAGTGCAATGCGCAGATGGCAGAATGCGGCGGCGTGATTCGGTGAACAGACGCCGGATGAAGAATTTGCACGGATCAAACTGCGCAGGTAAGCGCTGGGCGTCATTCCTGCAGTGTGAGACAAATCATCTAATCGTTTGCGCTCGTCCACTGAGAGGCGGACAGATAAAATTTGATTTTTCATTTATTACTCCTTTTGACGTTCATGGCAGGAAGCGCAGATCGTATGACGCTTCTTTATTGAGATGTTTGCAGTGTGGTAAAAAATGAATAGAGATTATAGAAAAGTCTGATGAAGCGCACGCAGTTGTGCAGTCTCATCAGACTTTCCAAATGATGTTGACATGGTTGCCGTCGAGTTCGATCCGCTCGATAAATTCAGCAGCGATCAATTTTTTCTCGTCAAAAGCAGAGCGGGAAAAATCCAACCGCCGAATCTGAGACGCAGAATGCGGGGCGGTATGTAAGAGCTGTTCCCGCTCGGCGTGCAGTTTTTCAATCATTTTTGAGATATACACGACCGCCACATCGCTGCTCTCGGCGAGAGCGTTCACCAGACGATCGATTTTCTGCTCGATTTCCAAAACAGCTTTCGCCTGCGCGTGACCTTCATTTACTGAGGGAAGCTCGGCGGGACAGGCATCGAGAATGTGCTGGAGCTCATTGGCAATATGGGTCTCCAGCTCTCTAAGGTCTACATCAATCGATTCATCACAGTTGCCGAAGTTGGACCGACCGGAGCAGACCAGCTTACAGCGTTGCTCCGACTTTATGTAGTTGACCTTGACGGCATAGCCGCATTTGCTGCATTTTAAGAGACCGGTCAGCCAGGAGTATTTACCCGCGTTGGCGCGGGGAAGCTGCATCTGTCCGGAGAGCTTGTCCTGTACACGCAACCAGAGGGAAGACGGAATGATTCCCTCATGCGTGGACAGGCTGAGCATCTGCTCATCCTTTTTCGTGTATTTGCCGCGGCTGCGGTCGCGCTTCCCAATCAGAAGACAGCCATGGACGCCGTCAAAAACTTCGGGCATCTGGCGGATCTGGATGCCCTGCGCAAGGTAATAGCAGTAGACCGCTTCGTCAGCCTGCACGTAGACGGGGTTCCGCAGAATACGGGACAGAGTCACGTTATCCCACGCCTCGCGCTTGGGGCCGTGAATGCCCTGCTCAGTCAGAGTTTTGGCAAGGGCACGCAGCGATGTTTCAGACCGGACATATTCTTCAAAAATGTGGAGAACAGTCTTTGCGTTTTCATCGGCTATCAGAGATGAGACCTTGCGCCCGTCAAGCTCAGCTTTGGAAAGCGCATACCCGTACGGTGAGGGACCACCCGGCCATGCACCGAGGGAAACGCGGTGATGGTAGTTGTCGCGCACACGCTCCGCGGTCGTTTCGCGCTCAAGCTGGGCAAAGGTCATCACAATGTTGAGCATGGCCCGTCCCATCGGTGAGGAAGTGTCGAACTGCTCGTTGACGGAGAGAAATTCGACATCGTTTTTACGCAGAAGCTCCCAAATCTGGCTGAAATCCGCGAGGGAGCGGCTGAAGCGGTCCAGCCGGTACACGACGATTTTTTTGACGCGGCCCGCCTCCACCGCCTCCATGAGCTCGCCGAAAGCAGGCCGCTTGGTGTTTTTGCCGGAAAAGCCCTTGTCCGAAAAAACAAGGGCATCGTCCACAGTAAACTTCCGGCAAAGTTCGATCTGCCCTTCAATCGAAAGGCTGCCCTTTTTATCGATGGACTGACGCGCATAAATGGCATCCATTGGCCTCACCTCTGTGCGCGGGCAGCCAGCAGCAGAAGGCAGCGACGGCAGATCGCCGCCTGACGCGCAGAGCGCTCTATAGGGTCAACGGTTGAATAAGTGTTTTTGATAATCATAAGGGTTTCCTCCTTCGAGAATGTATGAGCCAGGGCCGGAAGTTATTCCGGACGGCTTTACCACCCTGTTGAAGGCTGTGTAAAAATGTATTACAGGTGCTGCCGGACCTTTCGATAAAAGGTGCTGCGGCTCATATCGAGACGACGCATGGCTTCAGCTGCGCTGATGGTACCCGCACGCCAGAGTTTTTCCACCGCATCAAAATTGCTTCGCTCAATCGGCTTGCGGCCCCTGTACTTCCCTTCTGCTTTGGCAATGGCAATGCCTTCCTGCTGACGCTGCAAAATGTATTCCCGTTCCAGCTCGGCGACAGCCCCGAAGACAGTGAGCATAAACTTTCCTGTCGGTGTCGTAGTATCGATTGCCTCTTTCTTACTGACGAACTCCACACCTTTTTCAGACAGCTTCTCTACCAAATCCAGAAGATCTCGCGTGTTGCGGGCAAAGCGGCTGATGGATTCGACAATGACGGTGTCGCCCTTGCGTACGTAGTCCATCATCTTTTTCAGCTCCGGACGGTCAGTGTTCTTACCGCTCAAGCGGTCGATGTAGACCTCATCAACACCGAGCTCCTGCATCAACACCTCCTGCCGCATGGTATTTTGCTCCTGTGTGCTGACGCGAATATATCCGATTTTCACAAAATCACCGCCTTTTAATCAATCTGAAACTAATATGTCCCAATGAAGCCGCCAAACAATTTGGCACGTGCCAAAATACGGAAAGCAGCTGCATTGGGACACTTTTTTACTGTTTCTGTAGGGTACACCCTAATGGGCTATTTCTTTCGCCCCTTCAGGTAGTTCTTCCCGCCGCGAATCATTAAAAAGACGTTTGCCGCCAGAACGCAGCCAGCGGCAAAATCGTAAAGCGGCGTGCCAATAACGGCGAAAAAGACTGGCATGAAACCACCTCAGTCTTTCCGAAGCGCGGAACAAATGCCCTCAGCCAGAAACAGGACGAAGAGTGTGAGCATCATTCCGGCCATTACATAGTTCAGGTTCAATTCTGCCACCTCCCTCATCGTTTCTTACTGTGGGTACTGACCTTGCACCGTGATTTGCTGCGTGCTTTGGCTCGGTGCATATGTACGGAGCAGTACAGATCGACGCTGCTGCCACGCGCTTTGTAGTTACTCTTTGCTTTGATTTTTTGCTTCATAGTCACCATGTCCCTTCGTACAAAATTTCTTCGATATCGTCAGTCGTGAACCCCTGATCCAACAGCCGGTCAATCATCTCGCCTGTAAAGCCAAACGCCTTTGCGACCGACTTCAAAAGCGAAAGGTGTTCCTCCTCTGACTGAGGTAGTCTCGGGTACAGCGGCACGTCCCAATACCCCCACGACGAGCGGTAGAACTTGGAGACATCGAATGTGCCGTGGGTGATGCGACCCTTGCTATCGATCTTTACGATGTCCCCCATCGCAATATCGACCTTCTCTCCACGCCCGAGCCAATTTCCGCAGCGGGCCAATGCCTTGTTCAGAATCTCAGCGGTGGAGGCGTAAACGTAGACGCCGACTTTCGGGAAGTGGACGATGGTGAGAGGATTGTCGCCTTTGACCAGCCACAGTTCGTCCTGTTCAGAGAGCGCCGTAAACGAAAAAGATCCCTCGACTGCTTCTGCTGTGTATCGCAGGCTGGAAAAGTCGAGGGATTTTTGCTGATCAATAAGCTGGACGGCAATGAAGCTGTCCGTTTGCACCTTCGTTCTCGGCAGGTGCTTTGTGCGACGCAGCTCAAGGTCATTCCAAATGACGCCGTTGTGCGCCAGTGCAAAGCGCTTTCCCTTTACACAGCCGAAAAAGGGGTGATTATTATAATTCTTTTTCGCGCTGCCCTGCGTCGTCATGCGCGTATGTCCCATGACGACGTGAGCCTCCGCAGAAATACGCAGATGCAGCCGATGCGCCGCCAGCGGACGCTTGTAGATTTGCAGCCCACGCGATGTGTTGTAGGCGATACCAGTGGCATCGGTGCCGCGTACTTCTGCCGCGATAGAGAGTTCCCGGATGAGACGGTTCCTTTGCTTGACGCTCAGGGAACCCGCATAGTCAACGAATCCGAACAGACAACACATCAGACTTCACCCTCGCTTTCCACTGGTTCGTTCACATATAGACGGCGTTCCTTTAGGTACTGCATCAGTTCAGGCTGTGTGCAGCCAAGCACAAAACTTGACCAGGACATGGCTTTCAGATCATCATCCGTCAGGTAAATCGCGGCGTCGATGATGCAGTCAAGCAGTTCGAGAGTCGCAATCAAAGTGCTGTATTTCAGAGTGCCGCGGAACATTCGAAATTCCACAGTGTCCGCGTTCGTCAGATTCACCGCCGTATACCGTCCGGCGTGGCAGCCGCTCTTTGCATGGTCAAGAATTTCTTTTGGCTGATCCTTATATCCGTACCTTGCGGCCCACTGATCGAGCTGATGCTGCGTTCTTCGGCTGAACTTCAGAAGTTCTTCCCAGTTCTTTTCAAAGAAGAATAGGATTCTGGCAATCACGGCATCCTGCTGTGCTTCTGTTTCACCGAAGGCGTTGCGGTTGACGTGAACATGAAGTCCGCAGGTGCCTGCCTGATGGGAGGTGTAGCCGAGCACTTTCGCTCTGTCCACGATCTCCTGCCAGGGCATTTCATTCTTGTGATAGTCCAGCGTCATGGGGTGTGTCACGATCTCGAAGCCATCGTCCAACGACCCGTCGTGTTTACAGTATGCAAGCGGCTGCTCAGCGTTGGCGATGTGAAGGATGTCCACAGCGTTGTCATTGTCCTCACCGGCACCGTCGATCTCAAGCTCGACACCAAAATAGCGATTGCCGTCGCCATAGAAAATAGGGGTGGGCTTGTAGTAATAGTCGCGGATGGGATCATCGTTGCACACATCGTGATAGCAGTCCAGACAATAGGGATTGTCACCACGATAGTAGGTGTCCCCACGGCGGATCAACTCATTACAGGCCGTGCAGCGCTCATAGTGGCGGTCGAAACAATCTTCACAGAGTGGAAGGCTTTCGTTACCTGCATCATCGCTTCGCCAGATGCGATCTCCGCAGCAGGCACAGAGGACCGTTTTGTTTTCCAGACAGTCCGGACAAAGAAGCTCACCGTCAAACGGAAATAGCTCGTCTTTGCAGTATTCCTCGCCGCAGTTCGTGCAGACGAGCTTCGGCAGGGCAAAGAGCTTGGTATATTTTTCGATGAGTTCCTCCGACAGAGACTCGAAGTTCTCGCTGTCGGACGGCGCGGAGCACAGGAAAAACGTACCACAGACAATGTCGTAAATTTCTCCGGTTTCGGGGTGTTTCAAAGGCCGATTCTGGGGCAGACCGGTCAGCTTGCCTTCGTCGTTGCAGATCAGCGCGACGGGATCTTCGAACGGATAGACGGCCTGAATGAGACCGCCAACGAGGGCCTGCATGGATGCGAGAGAGCCATCAATTTCAATGGCGCGGGGTTCAGCATTCGGCTCGACAAATAAAATTCTCATGGTAATATCCTCCAAAAAAGATAGCAGTCAGAATTGCTTCTGACTGCTTCACTGGAATGATATCCAATTGAAAAAATACGCTTTTACGAGCGGAATCAAGCAACATCATGGTAAGAAGAATTAAGTAAAGCGAGGTAAACTACCATGATAGACAATGACCTACAACAAAGCCTGCGCGAACTGCGCAGCCATAGAAAATTACCTGAACGTGAGGGGGAATACTGGAGCGATGAAGAGCGGGAGGATCTGTCTCGAAAATTTAATGAAGGCGCCGGTATTTCGGAGATCGCGGTCGCATTGCATCGCAGTGAACCGGCAATTATGCAGCAGATTGAAAAGCTCGATCTATTTGACCGCAAGGAGAATCCACGTCGTCAGCGTGTTGCAAGACAGTTGAATTGCTTATGTGGCCGCTGCGGAAATGATCCGGCATTATGCCCGCTTCGGAAACAGTGCACAGCAAAAAAGGAGAACTGAAAATGTTTGAGTCCTACGATGATATTCTGAACGTTGAAGAGGCCTGCGAAGCCTTGAAGATTGGCTATAATGCGATGTACGAGCTCCTAAACACCGGTAAACTCAGGGGCTATCGAAACGGTCGTGTGTGGAGAATCCCGAAGGCGGCGTTAGTGGAATTTATTCGGGAGATGGCGAAGATGAGCTGATGATTGCTTTTGCAGCTGGGCGTCGGACATGGGCAAGACGCCGTGGCGCAAAATCCATCTATTGACAGAACGCGCACATATATTATAATTATAATAAATCCAATTTTTTTGGCTTTAGAGGTGGATGAGATGGCAGTCAGGTCATTTTGTGAGCGCTGGCTCGTGAACGGAATTCAAGAGGATTACAAAAATTGGTTGCCGCGCGGTGTAGAGGGGCATCAAAAAGCATCACGTATTTTCATCGAGTCACCAACAGGAACGGGCAAGAGCTCATTTGTTCTCAATAAACTGTTTCCCTTTGCAGCAGAGAACAATTACAATGTTTTATATCTGACAAATCGGTCTGCGCTGAACCAGCAGATGAGAAATACGGTAGCTCAAAAATTGGAGGGTAAAGAAGAAATCAAAAAAGATGAAGTTGACTTCTATTTACCTGGGTCATTTTGCCGCCTGACCGTTATAAACTATCAAGCAATCTCGTTAAATCCTACGGCACTTGAGACGTTCCTAAACGATTACGCGTACATCGTATTTGATGAGGCGCACTTTTTTATCGAAGACTCTCTTTTCAATGCAAAAACAGGCCTGTTGCTAAAGTCGGTTCTGGACGCATTGCCCGATGCGGTATGGATATTCCTTTCGGCCACGTTAGATGGGTCGGAGGAATTGCTGCTGGCGGCAGCGGATAAGATTCAACCGAACAACCTCGTCGATGCCAATTTGAATAAGGTGGTATTCAAAGAGCACTGCATTGTGTATAAAAACAACTACCAAAGTGCCGTGTACACGCCTTCTTTTTTTCGCGGTATCGACGATCTAATGCTGGTAATCAATCGAACTGTGGGAGAGAAGTGGTTAATCTTTGTTTCGTCTATTCAGCGGGGAAAAGCGCTGCAGCAGCGTATTAAAAAAGAAACAGGCCGCAAAGCGGTCTTTCTATCCTCAGAAAATAAGGCGGATAAGCGATGGAAAACGCTCTCTACTGAAGAACGCTATGACGAAGATGTGCTGATTACAACAAAGGTTTTAGACAACGGCGTCAATATTAGCGATAAAGGCGTGCGGCACATTGTCATTCCCTTTTGCGATCAGACCGAATTTATGCAGATGCTCGGACGAAGAAGAACAGATGAGGGCGAACGAGTTTGCCTTTATGTCGAGGTGCCGACAATTCAGAAAATTAACACTTTAAGGCATGGCGTGGCGGCCAAGCGAAATGCGATCAATAGAGTAAATAGTGTAAATAGATGCAATCTGAATAAGAGAAATGCCTTGTTAGCAAAAATGTGGGAGGCGGGCCGCAAAGACATTAACAGTCTTTTTTATATCAACGAGGCTGGCGATTTGGTTCCAAATTTTTTGGCAGAGAAAAAGCTGAAGCAACTGAGCGATTTTTACGGTACACTCGCGGCGCATTATAAAGAAGGTGCGTGTTATGAAAAGACTGTACTGACATGGATTAAAATGGAGGATTCCGAGCCAGTCTATCTCGGACAAATAGGATCAGAAGATATCATCGGCTTTCTCTCGCACTGGGACGGTGAGAAAATACAGATGGCGGAATGGGAAAACTTTTACAAAGAATTTGAGCGTCTGTACGGTCAGGAATGCAGAAATCGGTTCCCGATTGACAGCGCAGAGTATCAAAAAGCATTTTCCGTTCGAAAAGCACCACCGCGTCGAAAGTCGACGGTGAACCGTCAGATGCAAATACTTGGGCTGCCATACAAATTGAATAAAGAGAACAACTGCTGGGTCCTTCATAAGCAGAAGTTACAATAGGTTTCTTCGTATCGTATATAAAAGACCGCCATCTCGGTGAGCAAAAGCTCCTTGAGATGGCGACCTTTTTATACGCGGGGAGGTTTGACGCTTACCAGGCATCTTATGGTGAGACGTCTGCGCCGCCGTCAATTATAACAAAGGAAATATTTGAGCTGTGTACAGAGGAAAGAGACAAGGACGCGACTTTCCGCTGATTGCCATTTGAAGGGGCACAGTTTTCAAAACTGTGTGGATTGCCTTCAGGGCGATTGAGGTTTTGATTTGCTCGTCGGCGGGCGTATAATCTGCGGAAAGAGAGACTGAATTTGTCCGGAAAGTGCAGGGGGCAGAGACCACGTCGCGCGCCCGATTTTGATCGGTTGTCATGGCTTTCAGTCACAGCGCATAGCCTCAAGGGCCAAAAACTGTGATAATCGACAAAAATTATGCATTTTTGCAAAATGCGTATTGCATTTTGACGACAGATAGATATAATAAAAACAACAATCGAATACATCTTGGTATTTACCAGATAAAACAAACTCTTTTATCGCAACGTAAATACATCGCGGATGTAAAAATTGGGCGGCGCAAGTCCGTCATGTATTTTTGCGGTGTATGGTGCTGCGGAAAAGGGTTTTTTTCATCAATATCGCCCTATTCCCGCTCCATCCCGAAGTTATGAAAGACTGGTGATCGATATGAGGGCGGTATAGGTGCTCGCAAGCAATGCAGTAATGATTTGGGGTTTATGCAATGGATCAGAAAAAAACGGCTGAATTGAATCTTGAAGAAATCCTGCTGACCGGCTTTGCCAGGCTTCCCGAAAAATCAGTTCTCTTCAGCAAGTATAACGGCACGATCGGCGTTACATTGCTGGTAAACCGATCGACTGGAAAGATCTTGGAGGTGGCCTCTGAGGACTTTTCCCCTTTGCAGATCAATTATTTTAACAAATTACTACGCGGAGAAGAGATCAGCACCGAAGACGGTATGTTTCGCATCGAACAGTTGCTTGCACGCAATTATCAGAGTTCTCTTCGCAAACCTTTTTATTCCGGCATCCGCGCGTGCAGACAAAAGCTCGAGGAACTAAGAGAAGACGATATCCGCCGAATGCTGCCTTTCTCCCAAGAGGATTAAGGAGGATCCTGCTATGAACGGAACTTCACTTGAAAAGAAGAAAAAAGGCTTCGCTCTCCCCGATACCTATGTCATCGTAGCAATTCTTGTTATCTTTATGGCACTGATGACCTATGTCATCCCTGCCGGCGTATTTGATACGGTCACCAATGAAAGTGGCCAGACAATGGTCGACCCCAACTCCTTCCACTTTGTTGAGCGGACTTCTGCCAGCTTAAAGGATCTGCTCTTCTCGTTCTATACCGGCCTCAAGAATAATGCGACGATGATCTTCTTCGTCATGCTCGTCGGCGGCTATATCGAGATCGCACTGGAAACGACCGCCATTCAGCGGGGCCTTCGCATTCTAATTTCCAAGATGGCCAATAAAGCGCTGATTCTTATCCCGCTCGTGATGCTCTTCTTTGCCATCCTGGGCGCGACCGGCGTTCTCATCAACGCGGTTGTGGCGTTTATTCCGCTGGGGCTTGCGGTGGCAGAGATCATGAAGCTCGACAGGGTTTCGGCAATGGCGTTCCTGTATCTCGGCACGTATGCCGGCTTTAACTCGTCGTTCATGTCTGCCAGCTCTGTGCAGATCGCGCAGCAGATGGCCGAGCTGCCGCTTCTATCCGGCATGGGTTTCCGTGTCGTTGTCACCGCGATTATCGTTCTCATTACGATCATCTATGTTATGCGCTACGCTGTCCGCGTCAGCAAAGATCCCTCCCGCTCCATCATGCCGGTTTCCGAGTATCCGTTTGACGAGAACCTCTCCGCAGAAGTGAACGATACCTTTACCGTTCGCGACGTCATCATCATTCTGCTCGTCTTCGGCGGCCTTGCCCTGTATGTGTATGGCTGCATCAAGTTCGCCTGGGGCTATGACTATATGGCTGCGATTATGCTCATTACCTGCGTCGCCGCCGGCTTTGTCGGCAAGATGAACGCCAACGATATTGCCAAGAACTTTATCTCCGGCGTGAAGAAGATGGTCTACGCAGGATTCCTGATCGGCCTTGCCAGCGCGATCTCCGTCATCATCACTGACGGTCAGATCATCCACACCATTATATATTACATCTCCATGCCGCTGGTGCTGCTGCCCAAGACGCTGGCCGCCGTGTTCATGTTCCTTGTGAACCTGGTGTTCAACTTCTTTGTCTCCTCCGCCTCCGGTCAGGCCGCTATCGTTATGCCACTGATGGTTCCGATGGCAGACATCCTCGAAATTCCGAGACAGGTTGCAGTTCTCGCCTATCAGTATGGCGACGGCTTCTCCAACTGCATTATCCCCACCTCCGGCGTGCTGATGGCTGCGTTGGGTGTTGCGCGCGTGCCGTTTGAGAAGTGGCTCAAGTTTATGATGCCGCTGTTTCTCATCTGGACGTTGGTCGGCTGCTTTGCCGTGGCGACAGGCGTTTTGATCAATTTGCAGTGACTGGAAAATCCAAATAAACAGGTTAAAGAGCTCATGGTTATTTTCGAAGAAAAGCAGTTTTTGCAGGAACTTGAGTATCTGGTGAATATCGACAGCGGCAGCGGAACTGCCGATGGCATTGGACAGATCGCATCGTTCCTCATCGGCAAGTGCAGCCAACTCGGGCTGACGGTCAAAAAGCACGTGTTTGACCCCGCCTACGGCCCCTGCCTTGAGGTGCGGAATTATCCGGAGAGCGAAGACATTGATCTTTTGCTCCTCTGCCACATGGATACGGTTTTTCCTGTCGGCACCAGTGAAAAGCGGCCATTTCGCATCAAAGGGGATCAGGTGTACGGTCCCGGCTGCGCCGATATGAAATCCAGCATACTGCTGGCCTTTGCACTGGTGCAGAATTTGCTCCGTGAGCGGCCTGAGCTGCGATTGTGCGTCGCGTTGAACTCCGACAGCGAGGTCGGTTCTATCAGTTCCCGCGGCTGGCTTCGTGAGCTGGCCCGTAAGAGCACCTACTGTCTCGGCTTTGAGGCGGGGCGCAGCGATGGCAGCTTTGTCAAGCGCCGCAAGGGCGCCGCGCATTATATCATCCGCATGTACGGCAAGTCTGCCCACTCCGGCGTGGATCCCCGCGGCGGCGCGAGCGCCGTGCTTGAAATGGCAAACTGGATCTGCCGCTTCGCCGATTTTGACCGTCTGCCGCTCGGCACCAGCCTGAATTTCGGCGTTGCCCGCGGCGGCACCATGTACAATGTTATTCCCGATTATGCTGAAAGCAGCGTCGACATCCGTTTTGAGACCGAGGAGCAGTACGAGATCCTCACTGAGGAGATCCGCAGCCTCTGTGATTGCCCTTATAATCCTGAGATCCGCGTGACAGCTGAATGTCTTGCCCGCTCTTATCCCATGGTTGAAAATCGATCGGGGCAGGCGTTGATCGCGCTGATGGAACAGGAGGCCGCACAGCTCGGCATACCGGTGAACTTTGCCGCAAGCGGCGGCGCATCCGATGCCAGCATCCCTTCGCAGGAGGGAGTCGGCACCATCGACGCCTGCGGCCCCATCGGCTTTAATCTGCACAACGATGACGAGCATATCCTGCTCAGCAGCGTGCGCCCGCGGCTTGCATTACTTCTGGCTGTGTGCAATGCGCTTCCGATCGAAAAGTTGTCCGACGTCTCTTAACTTCTGCTGCAGGGGGAATGTTGGAATGATATTTCCCCTGCGGCGTTTCTGCTGCCGAACAGCGGCACAAGAAAGCAAAGGTAAACTATGAATCCATATTATAATGAAAGCGCCTTTTTGCAGGATCTGGCAATTCTTGTCAACACTGACAGCGGCACCGGCACTGTCGAAGGCATCGACAAGATCGCCAATTTCATGATGAAAAAGTACGCTGATCTCGGTATGTGGACGGAAAAGAAAACGTTCCGCGCCGATCTCGGCCCGTGTGTTGAAGCGCGCAACCATCCCAAAAGCAGGGAAATCGATCTTCTTCTGATCGGCCACATGGATACGGTGTTTCCAGTGGGGACGGCGGCTGAACGCCCGCTTACCGTGGACGGCAACCGCGTGCTCGGCCCGGGCGCCGCGGATATGAAATCCGGCACGCTGCTGTGCACCTGTCTTGCAGCCTTTGTTCAGGCGGAGCGGCCGGAACTCAAGCTCTGCATTGCGCACAACTGCGACGAGGAGATCGGCTCTCCAAGTTCCGACGCCTGGATCCGCGAGCTCGCCTCTCATGCCACCTACTGCTTTGATCTGGAACCCGGACGCAGCGACGGCAGCTACGTCAAGACGCGCAAGGGTGTCTGCCGTCTCAGCATCAAGCTGCATGGTAAATCTGCCCATGCGGGCGTCAATCCGGATGACGGCGCCAGCGCCGTGGTCGAGCTGGCAAAGTGGATCTGCCGCTTTGCCGACCCTGCGCGCAGGGATAACGGCTACCGTGTGAATTTTGGCGTTATCAAGGGTGGCACGGCCTACAATGTCGTCCCTGACAGCGCAGAGTGCGACGTGGATATCCGGTTTGACACGCCGGAGGATCTGCAAGAGGCAATGGCACAGTTTGATGTACTTCGGCAGCACCCGTTTGATCAGAACGTTACGGCTGAGATCGCCATTACGGGGCAGACCCCGCCGATGGTCGCAACGGAAAACAGCAAACGGCTGATGCGGCTTCTGGAAGAGGAGGGAAGCTTGCTTGACGTCGACGTGAAATTTGTCGGGACCGGCGGCG
>ENA-OPVL01000535-OPVL01000535.1-human-gut-metagenome-genome-assembly--contig:-NODE-535-length-25962-cov-3.269580_pt1 | contig 25962 bp, 27 predicted proteins | sample MGYA00241496_ERZ501984 | MGnify/ENA primary metagenome ERZ501984 (study PRJEB25962, sample SAMEA2042986) | human gut metagenome | biome: human gut; feature: human-associated habitat; material: faeces... | reverse complement strand
CCCGGAAAAGCTGGAAGAAGCGATGCGCCAGTATCACCCGAAGCTGCTTTACACCATCCCGACGTTCCAGAACCCGACGGGCATCACGATGAGCCTGCCTCGGCGCGAGGCGCTGCTGCGCTTCGGCGCAGAGAACCGCCTGCCCATCATCGAGGACGGCGCATACGAGGAGCTGTGCTTTTCCCCTGCGCCGCCGTCGCTCAAGGCGCTCGACCGCGCGGGCACGGTGCTCTATCTCGGCAGCGCGTCCAAGTCGCTTGCGCCGGGACTTCGCATCGGCTGGGTCGCTGCGAGCGAGCCCATCGTGCAGCGCCTCGGCGATGTGAAGATGCAGACCGACTACGGCGCAAGCTCCATCTCGCAGTGGATCTTCGCGGAGTTCCTGTCAAGCGGACTGTATGACGAGTACCTTGTGCAGCTGCGCGGCATTCTGCGCGAGCGGCGCGACCGCGCGCTCGACGTGCTGGAACGGCACTACCGCGATCTTGCCGTGTGGAACGTGCCAAACGGCGGATTTTATATCTGGCTCACGCTGAAAAATGCCGCCGCGACGGAAAAGCTCTTCGAATCCGCGGCCATGGCGGGCATTCTATTGAACCCCGGCGACATGTACGACTTTGCGCGCAACGGTTCGCTGCGCCTGTCCTATGCCTATACGACGCCAGACGAATTCGAGCGCGCGGCAATCCGGCTCGCGCGCATCATCCGAAACGAAACGGACAGCTGGCATTGAGCCGGCTGTCCGTTTTCATCTTTCATTGTAATTTCTGCACCGGCAGCAAAAAGCCGCGCTTCGCATTCTCCTCTGTGTCGTCCGACTCGTCGTAGGCGTCATACGGCGCGGACGGGTCGTGCACTTTCTTCTTGAACGGCGAGCAGAGCTTATCGCGGTGCGCAAAGGCGAAGTAGAGATCGTCCGTCCAGCCGGTGTGGCCCGTCAGGATGACGGGCCGCAGGCCGCGCGTGCGAAGCTTCTGCTCCAACTCCGCCAGCGACTTGACTGCGAACTTGTTGCTCTCCGCCAGCGCGGAAATGAAGCTGTAGCCGCCGTCCGCGCCGAACCAGATCGTATCGCCCGTGAAGAGGTACCTGTCGTCAATGAGGTACACCATATGCCCCCACGTGTGGCCAGGGACCAAAAAGCATTCGATCTTGATGCCGTCGATCTCGAAGCCCTCTCCGTCGTGCAGCAGCACCTTTTCGTTGTTAATGGTCACCTGCGGCAGCTTGTAGAGGTGGTAGATCACCTTGCGGCGCACCTCGCCGGTGAGATATTTGTTCTCGATCTCGCCGATATAGAGCTTTGCGTCCCGGAAAAGGCCGGGGCTGTCCGCCTCCACCGCGCCGACATGGTCGGTGTCCTGATGGGTGATGAGGATATGGCGGATGGACTTCGGGTCGATGCCGAGCCAGCCCATCTTTTCCTCAAGACGGTCATAGTTGTAGCCCGCGTCGACCATGATGGTCGTCTCGCCCTTGCGGTAGAAAAAGATGTTCGCCACCCATTCGCGCACGCAGGCGACATGTTCATCGACCCAGCCGGTGTTCAGCGGCTTGAAGATCTCCTTGCCGCGGTACATCTTGCTCATTTCTTTTTTCTGAAATTCGGTAGCTTGCTTGGACACGGCAGATTCCTCCCTGTTTTGATTTTCAGTTTAACGTCTCTAACTTCAAGTGATAAAAAGCCGCACGCGGCGTTCACGCCCGCAGAAACAGCTCTTCGCACGCGCCGCGCGTCAGCGTTTCAAGCACCTGCGGATAAAGCGCGCCGATCTGCTCCTGATGCGACACCGTGAGGATCAGGCCGCGGATCGTCGCAGCGGCGAGCGCGATACCGCCGCGCGGGGTCAGGCCGCTCTCTTCCAAAAGGTCGCGGATATGTACCTCGTCGCTGTGGTAGTGCTCGGCTTTCACCTGCGCGGGGATGCGGCGCAGCAGATAGGCCGAGTCCTCCTCGATGAATTTCATCGCACCGATCTCGGATAAGCGGCTGCAGGCCGTGAGCAGCACGTTCGCGATGCGCTCGTCGGGCGGCAGGTCTTTGCCCTCCTCCAGCGCCTGCTCGGCCACCTGATAGACCTCGCTGTGGATATCCTCCAGCACCTCGAAAAACAGCAGTTCTTTGGACGCGAAGTATTTATAGAACAGTCCCTTCGAGATGCCCGCCACCTCGGTGAGCTGCTCGACCGAGGTCTTGCGCAGCCCCAGCGTGACGGCGCAGCGGCGCGCCTCTCGCAGCAGCGTTTCGCGGATGGCCGCGTTTTCTTCTGCGGAAAAGGCCATTGGCATTCCCTCCTTTGTTGAAATTTTTGACCAGCTTGGTTTATTGGTCATATTGTAGCATATCCATCGCCGTCTGGCAAGAAAAAAGGGATCCCATTCCTTTATAAATACTGAATAAGACCACAGCTTTTATCAATGCACTGCGTTATATATGTGCAGCACAGCCGTGAGGCCGGTATGGATGCGCACATCTCCAAGCCCTTCGACGTCAAGACGCTCTGCATCTGCCTGCGGCGGCTGAAGGACAAGCAGTAAACGCAAAAAAGAGGACATTCCGATTCTTTTCGGAATGTTCTCTTCCCTTTTCTTGTCACAGCAGGCCGTAGACCTCGTGCAGATCCCTGATCTCGTGGTCGATGCGGTAACCGTCCGGCGCTTTGATTCCCTCGGGATTGTACCAGCAGGTCACGATGCCCGCGTTGTCGCCGCCGCGGATATCGCTCGTGAGCGAATCGCCGACGATCATCGTCTCGCCCTTCTCGACCGGCCCGATGGCGGCGAAGACCTGGTCGAAAAACTCCTTTTTCGGCTTCTCCGCGCCAAGCTGCTCGGAGAGGAACACGCCGTCCATCAGCGCACCGAGGCCGGAGCGCGTCAGCTTCTTCGTCTGCGCGACGACCGTACCGTTCGAGACGACGCACTGGCGCACCTTGCCGCGCAGCGACTTGACGATCTCATAGCTGTCGTCGCGGTAGACGATGGTGTCGCCCAGACGCAGCTGGTAGGCATCGTTAAACTGCGGCGCGAGGGAAACGTCGATGCCCTCCTCCGCGAAAAACTCCTCAAAGCGGCCGACGAGCACCTGCGGCTTCGTGATCTCGCCGCGCTCGAGCTTTTCCCAGTATTTCATGTTCAAGACGGAATAGCGCGCGACCTGCTCATCCGAACATTCGCCAAGGCCAAATTCGACAAAAAGGCTCTGGATGGCGGCGCGCTCGGCGGCGTCAAAGTCCAGCAGCGTGCGGTCCACGTCCCACAAAATCGTTTTGATCATAAGATATCTCCAAAAACAGTCAAAATTACTCTTTTTCCGCGTGCGCGGCGAGAACATCATACCACAGCAGGACTACACCCGCAACGCCGATTTTCCGCCGCTTGCAGGAAAGATCGTACCGTGATAGAATAGCGGCAACGATTTTTGACAGAAAGGGACTGTTTCCTATGAATATCACCGTATATCTCGGTGCGAGCAGTGGCAACGATCCGACGCTTGAGACGTCCGTGCGCGCACTGGGCCGTCTCATCGGCAAGAGCGGCAACGCCCTTGTCTACGGCGGGTCGAAAAACGGCCTGATGGGTGCGCTCGCTGAAAGCGTGCTGCGCGCGGGCGGCGAAGTGACAGGCGTGGAGCCGCAGTTTTTCATCGACAAGGGCTACGAGTATGACGAGATCACGACGCTCATCGTCACGCGCGACATGACCGAGCGCAAGACGAAGATGATCGAGCTCGGCGACGCGTTCATCGCCTTCCCCGGCGGCACGGGCACGCTCGAGGAGATCAGCGAGATCATGTCAAAGGTGTCGCTCAAGCAGCTCGCCGCGCCGTGCATCCTCTATAATCTGAACGGCTATTACGACCACTTGAAAGCCCTGCTCGCTCACATGATCGACATGGGCCTCTCCACGCCCGAGCGGCAGGAGGGCATCTACTTTGCCGAAACGCTGGACGACATTCGCGCGATCTTGAAGATTTGAGGAAAAGCCGCCTTCGGCGGCTTTTCTTTTTGTGCGGCGCTTGACAGGCCTCCTTCGCTGCGGTATGCTAAAAGAAACTTAAAGTTACTCACTGTGCTGCAACCTAAAGCGCGCTTTCATTTCAGGAGGATTTCATGGTCTACACAGTCGGCGAGATGGCGAAAAAGCTGGACGTCCCCGCTTCCACGCTGCGCTATTACGATAAGGAGGGTCTGCTGCCCTTTGTGGAGCGCTCGTCCGGCGGCATCCGCATGTTTCAGGAATCGGACTTCGAGTGGTTACAGGTCATCGGCTGCATGAAAAAGGCCGGCATGTCCATCAGGGACATCCGCCAGTACATCGAGCTCGCCCTGCGCGGCGACGACACCATCGACACGCGCCTCAAGATGTTCACGCACCAGCGCGACGTGCTGCTCGCGCAGATGGAGGAGATGCGCCACACGCTCGAGACCGTGGAGTACAAATGCTGGTATTATGAAACTGCAAAGGCCGCGGGCACGATCGACGTCCCAAGGGATATGGCGGACAAGGACGTGCCCGAGCGCTTCCGCGCCATCCGGCGCGAACTCAAGACGATTCCGCAGGAGTAAAGGTGAACTACTTTTCTGCCGGCAAGCAGGAAAAGGATAAGAATAGGAAAGTAAACTATGGATCGGATCAAGAAGAATTTTGGCTTTGGCTGCATGCGCCTGCCGATGATCGGCGAAGAGGTGGATATCGAGCAGACCAAGCAGATGGTGGACGCGTTTTTAGACGCGGGCTTCAACTATTTTGACACTGCGCACGGCTACATCCAGGGCAAGAGCGAAAAGGCGCTCAAGACCTGCCTGACAAGCCGCTATCCGCGCGAGAAGTACATCCTGACCGACAAGCTGACGGCGAACTATTTCAAGACCGAGGCAGACATCCGCCCGTTTTTCGAGAGCCAGCTCAAGATCTGCGGCGTCGAGTATTTCGACTTCTATCTGATGCACGCGCAGGGTCTTGTCAACTATGACCACTTCAAGGAGTGCCGCGCGTATGAGACGGCGTTCGAGCTCAAAAAAGAGGGCAAAATTCGCCACGTCGGCATTTCCTTCCACGACCGCGCCGAGGTGCTCGAGCGCATTCTGACCGAGTATCCCGAGATCGAAGTTGTCCAGATCCAGTTCAACTACGTCGACTACGACGATCCCGCGGTGCAGAGCCGCAAGTGCTATGAGGTCTGCCGCAAATTCAATAAGCCCGTCATCGTCATGGAGCCCGTCAAGGGCGGCAACCTCGTGAACCTGCCTGAGGACGCAAAGGCCGTGCTTGAAGACCTGCACGGCGGCAGCCCCGTGAGCTACGCCATCCGCTTTGTCGCGGGCTTCCCCGGCATGATGATGGTGCTCTCCGGCATGAGCAACATGGAGCAGATGCAGGACAACATCTCGTTCATGCGGGACTTCAAGCCCCTCGACGAGACCGAGCGCGCCGCGGTGGAAAAGGTGCAGGAGATCTTCCACAGCAAGGACCTCATCCCCTGCACGGCCTGCCGCTACTGCACGGACGGCTGCCCCAAGCACATCTCTATCCCTGACCTCTTCGCCATTATGAACACCAAGCAGATTCACCACGACTGGAACGCGGACTGCTACTATGAAGATGTCCACACCGCGCCGGGCCGCAAGGCGTCCGACTGCTTAAAGTGCGGCAAGTGCGAAAAGGTCTGCCCGCAGCACCTCCCCATCCGCACACTGCTCGAGCAGGTCGCGGCAGAATTTGAAAAGGCCCCCGCAGCGAATTAAGCTCAAAATGTAAAATGCAGCACCGGCGAGAGAAAGATAGAAAACTCTCGCCGGTGCTGTTTGCTTGCACTGATCCTTGATCTTTATCATAACACCGCGCCGCGGTGTTTTTCTTGGTCTGCCGCTTTGGCCGTTCGGCGAGGTGGACAGTGGACCCCAGAATTTTTTGTTTGTCGCCCTTTGTTTTAGGCTATGGCTGAAGTATAACGTGGATTCTTTAAGCAAACCTAAATTTGGTGTAAATAAAGTATGAACAATTCTCGTATCGCGCGGGAAAAATATATGTAAAAAAGCGGCGCATTTTGCGTAAATTTCCGTTTCTTCCTTGCAATAACTGCTCCTTCGGCGTATAAGAAAGTAAATTTTGTCGATTTCTTAACAAATTTGCGGCGAAATTCATACCTGCGGCTCACCTCGCACGCGATCTTGCCGCGCGCTGCTCCTCCACATTCCGAAAGAGAGCGGCGGCACCATCGGATCAAGGGAGAAAATCATGCAGAAAAAACGAGTGCTCAGCCTGATTTTAGTCGCATTTGCAGCCGTTCGAACAGGTCGTTTTGCGGATGAGACGCGCGTGAATGAGCTCCATGCCGGCAAAATCCGGATTACAGAGCGCGGGCATGACCTCGAGAAGGTCGTGCTTTTTGGCGAATTCCGCGGTCGGACAGGCGGTGAACTCATAGTAGATGGGCTGATCCTTGTCAAACGGCGCGACGTGCATCTCAAAGTCGCCCCACTTGTCGCACTGTTTTTTCGCGTTCAAAAACGCGCGGTGCAGGAGCTTTTTGCAAAGCGGCTTGTTGATGTCGATGAATTTGAGCTTGCCGAGCTTTCGGAACGACGGCAGGAAGAGCTTCCCCTCCATCTCCTCGATCTCTTGAAGGCTTGTCACGTCCTTGCAGACGACGTAATACGCCATCAGCGCGATGCAGTCGTAATTGCCGCCCGGGCCGTTGAGAAAGTTTTTCTCCCCGCCAAGGTCGGTGCGCCAGTCGCTCAAAAAGTCGACATACTGCATCTGCACGCGCTCCCAGACGGCTTCGCGCTGCGATTCCGGATAGTGGTGCGCGATCTTCTCCCGAATTTCCGCCTTGCAGGGCTTTGAATAGATCACATGGCAGGTGCGGTCAAATTGCAGCTGATCGTCGTTCATTGTCTTCCCTCCCGTATTTTTTACGCTTGCCGATATCAGAGCGTCGGTTTGCCGTGAGGTCTTCTCCCCTGTCTTACGCTCGCTGCGCTTTTTTCATCGTCACGAGCAGCCCGCCGAACATCCAGACGTTGCCGATGGCGAGCCACGCGCAGCGCAGGGCGTTGCCAAGCGGCCGGTTGCCGAGCAGCGCCGCGAGAAAATACACGAGCATGCCGAACGCCATAGAGAAGACGCAGCACCGATACGGTGTCAGCCCCTTTCGGAATGCGACGATCTGCGTCATCACCAGCACAAAGAAGAAGATCCAGAACAGCACGAGCGGCGGCATCAAGAAGTATGCGCTGTACTGCGTCAAAAGTGCTTCGGAAAGCCCGTGTTTCATCAGAAACACCGCCGCGCACACCGATGGAAGCCGCACGCGCAGAACATCAGGTAGCCGAAAATGCCGGAGCGGCAGCAGTGCGCGTATTTCGGCGACTTCGCCGCCATCAGGCGGTAAACACCGAAGCGGCAAGTCCCTCAAGCACCACGCCGAAAAGCCCCAGCAGCGCCGCGGCAAAAAGGCCGCTGTCCGAGGTAGAAGTATAGGCCGATAGCATCTGTAAAACGCCTTCAAGCGCATCGTTCTCCACGCCCTAGCCGAGGATCAGGTCACCGGCGAGGTGCAGAACGGACGCAAAAAGGCCGATGGTCAGCAGCTTTTTGATGCGCGGCCAGTCAAGCTCACGCGAGATGCCGATGTCATTGAAGTCACTCATGCTTTTTATTCTCCTTTGCAAAGTCGAGGCGGACGATCTGCATGTTCATCATGCCGTCGCCGACCTTCGATAAAAAGCGGAAGAATTTCCGTACATTTTGATTCCTCAAGTCGTTGTAGCCCAGCATGTAGCCGCGCGAGGACACACGCAGCCTATCGCTCCACACCGAAAGCTCGTGCCTTGCGTCGGTGACGGCGAAATACGCACCGACGTCCTTGATCTCCGCGTCCTTGAGCCATGTTTTGAGCATCAGCTTGACCGCCTTGCGGTTCGCCGCGTCGAAGACGAGCTTGCCGCCTGGGAACGCCTCCGCCATCGCGCACACGAGCGCTTTGACCTGCGGCGTGAGGAAATAGTAGAACACGCCCGCGGCGAAGAACACCGCGCCGCCGCTCGCGTCGATCTCACTGAACCATGAGGTGTCATTTAAGTTGCAGGGGATGTTTTTCTCGCGCTCTCCCGCAGGCAGGAGCGCATCGCGCACGGCGATGACATCGGGAAAGTCAATGTTGTAAATTTTGCACGTGCCGTTGTCGCAGACATGGCCTGTGGCGTCCAGCCCACAGCCAAGGTTCACGACCGCCGCGTTCGGGTGCGATCGCAGATAATCCCGCACCTCGCAGGCGAGGTCGCTCTGCCGCATGGCGCACTCTAAAAAGCCGAACTGCTGCATCATGCTCTGCGACCTTTTCGCGAGCGTGGAAAAATCGTAGTCGATCTCTTCGATCAAGCGCATGGCCGTCTCGTCGCGGAACAGGTTCGGGTAGAGCTCCGAGCACATCTTGCGCCCGTAGAGCGGGATGACGAGCGTCTCCTGCACGGTGTTTTTCTCAATGTGGTACTTCATCGGTCTCTCCTTTCATTTTCCCGCGAGCTTCAGGCAGAAGTCGCAGCACTCATTCCCGCGGCCGAGCGTCTTTGTGCGGTGCCAGACGAGCTTCGGGTGCAGGTCGTCATAGGCGATGTCGTCGCTGTCGCAGAAGCAGGGGCAGAGCTCCGGACAGCCGTGTTCGACACAGGTGTCGTGATAGGGGCACTTCGTCATATTGATGCGCCAGACGCCGCCGGAGGTCTGATACTCCGTGGCCGCAAAGCCTGCCGTCTCGCCGTAGAATTTTGGCGTCAGCTTACTGAACAGCACCGGCGGCAGATGATAGAGCCCCGGAACCTTGAGCAGCTTGAGGATGGTTTTTCTCATCGTCCACGCATGCTCCGCCACATAGCCGTGGACGGTTTGCAGCGCCTCGTCCTTGGGCATGACGGTCTGCAAGGTCTCGTAGGCGGCGATGCCGGGTAAGATCTGGCTTTCCAGATGAAACTGCTTTTCTTTTGACGCATTTAAGTGCGCCGAGCGCAGGCGCGACAGCCTTTCGTCCAACAATCTGTTCAGTTCGATGCCCTGTTCGGGAAATCGCCGCGCGACGGTCTCGCGGAACGCCGCAATGATGTAGTTTTCCTTCACACTTCTCCCCTCACTTTCGCAAAAACGGCAGCGGCGGCAGCTCGTTTTGCTCGATGATGCGCTCCAGCATCGCCGCAAAGCCCTGCGGGTCGCGAATTTGATACTGCATGTGGTTATGATCTTCAAAAACAGGGAAATGGCCGTCGGGATACACTTTTCTCACCGCGTCGCGGTACTTGAAGTGGTCCTCCGTGCTGCCGAATTCGAAGAAGCAGTACTCCTGCATTTTCCTTGTAAGCGGCGGAAACGGTCTGTCTTCGAGGCTGTCGGCCATCTGGCGGCGCATAGCCGCTCATGCGGTAGCAGCGCGTGTCGAGCCCGCAGGCGATGTTCACGACCACCGCACCGCCATGTCCCGCAAGGTAAGTCTTCACAAGCTTATCGAGCACGATAGTGCGCGCTATAACGCCGCTGAGCATCGCCGCGTCCTTGTCGGCCATCGAAAAATCGTAGTCGAGCCGGTCGATGAGCTCGACCGCCTTGTTGTCGGTGATCGCGCCGCGCGTCTTCGTCTCCTTCGCGCGGGCGTAAACCGTCTGTAACATCGTCTCCGGCACGCCGGAGAGCGTAATCTTCTCACTCATGGTGTCCTTCCTCCATCTTTTCCGCGTACTTCACCTTTTTGCAGACGAACCACGCGATGCTCTTCACATTGCCGAGCTGCACATCGGCGTACATCTCCTCGAGCCGCGCCTTTAGGCTCTGCACCGTTTCATACGGCGGGGTGAAGAATTTCATCGGCTCGTAGAGCTTTTTGATCAGCCGATCCGTCCTTCTGCACTCGCCCGACACATAGAAGCAGCCGCAGAATGTGCCGCCCGGCTTCAGCACGCGGAACGTCTCGCGGTACGCCGCCTCCTTATCGGGGAAGGCGTGGAAGCCGTTGAGCGACAGCACGATATCAAAGCTGCTGTCCTCATACGGCAGCGCGCCCACGTCGCCCTGCCGGAACTGCACATTTTGGAGTCCCATGCGCTCAGCCTTTTCCCTCGCCTGCCCCATCATGTCGGGTGAATAGTCAAGGCAGGTAATATCGGCGCGCGGCAGCGTTTGATAGAGCGGCATCGTCAGAATGCCTGTGCCCACGGGGACTTCGAGGAGCTTTCCCACAAAGTCCTCCAGCACACCGGTGAACGCTTGATTCAGATACTCGTCGCACTCACTCTTGTTCATATCCCACACCAAGCGGCACACGGCCTTGCCCGAGACGGTGGAGCAGGTGATCATACCGTCGTAAAAATTGCTGCTGCCCGTCAGGCGGTAAGCATTGCGGATGTTCTCTTTTCGATCCATCGTTTTTTCCTCTTTACCTGCACATGAATTTATCGAAATAGCGGCAGAACTCTTCGGGGTAGATCATCACAAGCTCCGCGTGCGCCATCTTTGGGATACCGTGGATGCGGGCCTGCGGAAAATAGTGCTTGATGAAGCGGATATTGCCCCTGCGGTCCTTCTTCTCCTCGTCGCCGTACCAGTAGGTGATCTTCGTGCCGATCTTTGCGGGCGTCTTTGGCAGAACATAGTTGTTCCCCGACCAGAAAATGTTGCGGATGGTCTGATCCGAGTAGGTCTTTAAGTATGCCTCGATGGCGTCGTATTCCTTTTTGGGGTCGTGCCCCGGCAGCTTGAATCGTTCCGGCGGAAACGCCGCCTCTAAGATTTTGCGGTTATTCGCGGCGAGCTTGAACAACAGCATGTCGCGCGCAAGCAGCAGCTTTCGTATGAGATACGGCAGCTGGTACGGCGTGATGCCGCCGTCGATGATGGCGCGCTTGACCGGCAGCTCGCCAAGCGCCAGCAGCCGCGTCAAACATGCGCCGCCGAGCGAGCAGCCGTAGGCCGCGTCGAGGCAAGTCACACCCTGCGCGCGAAGATAGTCCGTGATCTCATCGACCGTCTGCTCGACTGAGGTAAAGTCACCAGGAAAAGACGGCTCGTGCCCATCGTAAACGACCTGAAAGACATGCCACGACTGCGCAAGCAGCGCGACCGTCTTTTCAAACGCCCAGACGGGTTCCGCCGTGCAGGGCAGAAACAGCAGTGTCTTTTCCTGCCCTTGTCCGTGTTCCAAAATGTGCATGTCCTCTCCCCCGTCCGACGCGATGGTAGTTTCTCAAAGCAGTTAGTTTACTCTAACCAAATGTCACAATTTCATCAGTTAGCTATATCTAACCACCGATCCGTAAAAATGCCGCGAAAGGCGGCTTTTTATGGGTTTTATTGTAATGCTGTGCATTTCAAATGTCAAGACAGCGCACGCTGCTCAGCGCGAAAGAATACAAAGGATTTTTCTTTATTTGAGTCATCAAACTGTGTTCATCGCCTCTTTGCCTTTTATTGCGGCAAAAAAGCGGCAGTGCCGGTGAGTTTTCTCACCGGCACTGCCACTAGAAATCCACTGTTCAGTTTGCCGCATCCGGACGCAGCGGACCGTAGAAATAGCTTGCGGTCGCGCCGCCGTCGATCAGGAAGGTCGAGCCCGTGATGAACGCGCCCTTGTCGCTCATCAAAAGCTCGGCGACGTTTGCGACTTCGCCCACCGTGCCGGGGCGTCCCGCGGGGCACTTAGCGAACATGTTCTTGTAGAAGTCGCCGCGCGGGCCGTTGAACTCGTCGAGCGCCAGCGGCGTGACGATGATGCCGGGGGCGATGTCGTTCAGGCGCGCGCCGCGCTTGCCCCACTCCACGGCCTGCGCCATGACACGCTTTTCGTTGCAGCGCTTGGCCAGCTGGTAGGCATGGAGCGTATCGCGGATGTTCTCAGGCTGTAAAAAGTCGAGAGAAAGCAGCTCCTCCGTCGGCGTGGTGGTGAGCTTTTCGTCCTGCTCCGCCGTCAGGGCGGGCATGCGCCAGCAGGATTGGCTCGAGATCGTCACGCCCACACCGCCCGGTGCGATGACCCTGCCGACCTCTTCTAAAAGTACCGCCGTACCGTAGAGGTCGACCTTTAAGATCGTCTCGATAGGCGCCTGACTGGGCGACACGCCCGCAGCGTTGACGAGCATCTTGATCTCGCCGTACTTCTGCCCCTCGGCGATGAGGGCCTGAATGGACTCGCGGCTCGAGAGGTCCATCTCGACGGGCGTGACATCGAAGCCTGCCTCGTTCATCGTTTTGGCGATAGCCTGCGCATTCTCTAATTACTTGTCGCCTACAACGATTTTCATACCCGCGCCCATGCGGCGGGCGATGGCCATGCCGATCTGTCCGGCACCGGCCCATAACATGACGTCTTTCATCTCTTGACCTCCTCGACCCACTGCGCAAGCGCGCTCTTTGCCTCGTCCACATGGCTGCCGTGAATGGCAAGGCCCTTCGTGACCACCGCGCCACGGGCAGCCTTGCGGATATCATTTTCGGTATCGGAAAGGCCGCTGCCCTCGTGCATGCAGAAGGGGTGGATGGTCTTGCCCGTGAAGTCATAGTGTTCGAGGAAGGTGTAGACCGCCATCGGCATCGTACTGCAATAGTTGGGGTAGCCGAGGTAGATCTCATCATAGGCGTCGAGGTCATCAGGCAGATTCAGCACTGCGGGACGGGCATTTTTCTGCCAGTCCTCGCGCGCCTGCGCCACACAGGTCTTGTAGTCGTCTGAATAGGGCTCGGCCTGCTCAATTTTGTACAGCTCGCCGCCGGTCAGATCCGCGAGCATCTCAGCAACCTTTTCGGTGTTGCCGACGGAAATGCGGCGGTACGCGCCGCCGAAGTAGTTCTCTCCCGCGCGGGAGTAAAATGCGATCAATGCTGCCATTGTTTCGCTCCTTTCTTATCGCTTTGCGCCAAAAGCGGCGCATGGTTTTTGTTGATACCACCATTGTAAACCGCCGCGCCGCGGGTATCAATTCCTGTTTTGCGGTTTTCCCATAAGAAAAACTGATGTGAAAAAGAATGCGGAGCCGTTGTCTCCGCATTCTTGCACCGGTCAGAAATCCAATTGTTCTTCATGTCGTCACATCTCATCCCGTGCTTTTCCATCCGACGCAGAATTTGCCAATAGTCAGATGGTCATCGATTGAAACGTTCCGCGTGGTGACGACGTTTTTGATGAAGCATGCGGTACGATACCCGTTTAGAAAGGTCCTGTCGGGCGATAGGATTTTCAGTACGATAAGCGCACTTCCTGTCGCTCATCTGTAAAGGTAAATAATTTTACAGCTTTTCAAAACGGTAACGTGGCTTGCCGAGGCTCTTTTTGCCGTATTCGATGGCTTCCGTTGGACAATAGCAAATGCAGGCCATGCACTGCGTACAGTTATCGCCCCAGACAGGGCGGCCGTTTGGCAGCGTGATGTTATTCATCGGGCAGAGCTTCTCGCATTTTTCGCAGCTGATACAGGCATTTCCCGCTGCAAAGGGTTTTGCCTTTACAAACAGCGGATAAAAAATCGGATTCACCGCGTTGCTCATAAAGCGGTCATAGAGGTTTTTGCGCGGCGGCGCAAACATCTGTCCCGTGCGGATCACGGCAATGGCGCGGTCGATAAACGGCTCTGCCCTGACGACGATCTGCCTCGCCTCCTCGACCTCCGGTGCGTTGAACATGGCGATAAAATTCTCCGGCATGACGATCTGTGCCGTACCCATATAAGCGACGCCCTTTTCGCGGCAGAGTGTGCGGTTATACTTTGCCGCGTTGCCGATCTCGCTGCCGCAGTCCATGACGAACCAGAACTTCTTCGCCCCGTGAAGCTCCGTTTGCCGCAGGTGCTCCTCCACAATCCGAGGGATGCGCCAGGCGTAGGTCGGCGTGACGAGGACAAGCCGGTCATTGACCGCAAGCGGCGTCGTATCGCCCGCTTTGATGCGGTCGTTCAGGCTGACGGGCTCGTCGCCCAGCGCGTGCGCGATGCGCTCGGCGATGTGGCGGCTGTTGCCGGTGCCGGTGAAATAGAGAACCATGGCGACCTCCTGTATCGTTGCTCGGGCGGCTACCCAAAGCGTTGTGTTTTTTTATTTTACCAGCAGCGGCGCGCGCAGACAAGCGCTTTGTGTAGGAAAACCGGCGGAGTAAAGGGACTTGAACCTGAGAGAAAAATCGCCGCAGCTTTTCTTTTTTAACCGAAAGGGGCGAAAGAGGCATATTGCCTCTTGTATACTTGTGTTTCCTGCATTTTCTGCTTGCGGAATGGGGGCGGATATGGTATCTTGAACCATGCGTCCGTCGGCCGTTTTCGACCGGCGGTTCACGTTCTCTAACTGAACGACCACCGAAAGGCAGGGCTTTTTCTTATGATGATCAACAAACGGCTCATCGGCGCGGTGCCGGAGAGCAAAAAATATATCGCGGGCAACGTCGCGCTGCAATGGTGCTCGCTGTGCGCGAACATCGCGATGATGAGCGCCGTGACGGCGCTGCTCGCCGCGCTGTTCGCGGACGAGGTGACGCAGAGTAAGATCGTCACGACCGCCGTGATCGCGCTTGCAGCTGTCGCCGTGCGATACGGCTGTACCGTCGGCGCGTCGCGCATGGGGTATCTATCGTCCAAGGCGGTCAAGAAGACGCTGCGCGGCGCGATCTATGACAAGCTCCTGTGCCTCGGCGCGTCGTATTCTGAGCAGGTCAAAACGTCGGAGGTCGTGCAGGTCGCGGTCGAGGGCGTCGACCAGCTCGAAACGTACTTCGGCGCGTATCTGCCGCAGTTTTTCTACGCGATGCTCGCGCCGCTGACGCTTTTTGTCGTGCTGTGCTTCGTGAGCGTGCCGGCGGCGGTCGTGCTGCTCGTCTGCGTGCCGCTCATCCCCGTCGCCATCACGGCGGTACAGACATGGGCGAAGAAGCTGCTCTCGAAATACTGGGGGCAGTACACGGCACTCGGCGACACGTTTCTTGAAAATTTGCAGGGCTTGACGACCTTGAAAATCTATCAGGCCGACGCCTTCAAAAATGATGAGATGAACGTCGAGGCCGAAAAGTTCCGCAAGATCACGATGAAGGTTCTTACGATGCAGCTCAACTCCATCACGATCATGGACCTCATCGCCTACGGCGGCGCGGCGCTCGGTGTCATCATGGCCGCAACGCAGCAGCGCGCGGGGAAGATCGACCTTGCGGGCGCGCTGCTCATCATCCTGCTGGCGGCGGACTTTTTCATCCCCATGCGCCAGCTCGGCTCGTTTTTCCATATTGCCATGAACGGCATGGCCGCGAGCGATAAGATTTTCCGCCTGCTCGACCTGTCCGAACCCGCACACGGCGGCGTCAGCTGTCCCGCGGGCGACATTGTCTGCCGCGGCCTGCGCTTTTCCTACGAACCGGAGCGCGAAATTCTGCACGGCGTCGATCTGACGATCCCGCAGGGCAAATTTGTCTCGCTCGTCGGCGAGTCGGGTTGCGGCAAGTCGACGATCTCCGCGCTTTTGATGGGCCGGAACAAGGGCTACACCGGCTCGATGACCGTCGGCGGCGCAGAGCTGCGCGACATTGAGGAGGCGAGCCTGATGCGGCGCATCACCTACGTCAGCCACCAGAGTTACCTCTTCAAGGGTGCGGTACGCGACAATTTGCTGATGGGCAAGCCTGGTGCGAGCGATGACGAGCTCTGGAGCGCGCTCACGCAGGTCAATCTCGCGGACTTTCTCAGAGGGGAAGCGGGGCTCGACACCTTACTTTCCGAGCGCGGCGAGAACCTTTCGGGCGGTCAGCGCCAGCGCCTTGCGCTCGCCCGCGCGCTGCTGCACGACAGTCCGGTGTACATCTTCGACGAGGCGACGTCGAACATCGACGTTGAGAGCGAGAACGACATCATGGCGCAAATTCACGCATTGGCGGGCCGGAAGACGGTGCTGCTGATCTCGCACCGTTTGGCGAACGTCACAGCGTCGGATGAAATTTACGTGCTGGAGCGCGGCGATATCGTTCAGCACGGTACGCACGAGGCGCTGCTGAAGCAGGGCGGTGCTTACGCTGCGCTGTGGTCGGCCCAGCAGGCGTTGGAGCACTACGGAGAGGAGGCGGCAAAATGAAAAAAAGAAGCGGTTTTACCGTCATGGCGCGGCTCATCGGCCTCGTGAAGCCACTGAGCGGCTACATGGTGCTCGCCATTTTGATGGGCCTTGTCGGCCACCTCTGCGCCGCGTTCATCACGATCTTCGGCGGCTTTGCCGTGCTTGACCTGCTCGGCTTCGCAACGCCCGTCGCGCTCAAGACGACGTTCGTCTGTGTGCTACTCTTCGCGCTCGTGCGCGGCATCTTCCGCTACGCCGAGCAGTCCTGCAACCACTTCATCGCCTTCAAGCTGCTTGCGCTGATCCGCGACAAGGTCTTCCGCGCACTGCGCCGTCTCTGCCCCGCGAAGCTCGAGGGCCGCGACCGCGGTGACCTCATCTCCGTCATCACGTCGGACATTGAGCTGCTCGAGGTCTTCTACGCGCACACGATCTCGCCCGCGGCCATCGCGGCGCTGTTCACGCTCATCGTGTGTCTGTTCATCGGGCATTATCACGCGTTGCTCAGCCTTTTGGCACTCGCGGCTTACGTCTGCGTCGGCGTGGTCATCCCGCTCATCACGTCCCGCCGCTCGTGCGATACGGGGATGCGATTCCGCACGGAGTCGGGCGCGCTGTCGGCCTTCGTGCTCGACAGCCTGCGCGGCCTGAACGAGACCATTCAGTACGATCGGGGCGCAGAGCGCCGCGCCGAGATGGATGCGCGCACCGATGCGCTATCCAAAGAGGAAGCCAAGCTCAAGCGTCTCACGGGCCAGAACATGGGCATCACGAACACGGCCATTTTGCTCTTCGACCTTGCAATGCTGGTTTCTTCCGCGGCGCTGGTGCAGCGCGGAGAGCTGACGTTCGACGGGGCGCTCATTGCGGTCCTTGCGCTGTTCTCGTCGTTCGGCCCCACGGTCGCGCTGGCAAATCTCGGTGCGACGTTGCAAAACACCTTCGCCGCGGGCAACCGCGTACTCGACATTCTGGATGAAGAACCCGTGGTCGACGAGGTCAGCGGACAGAAAGAGGTCGAATTTACCGGCGCGGAGGCCGAGCACGTCACGTTCTCCTACGGCGGGGAGGACATTCTCTCCGACGTTTCCGTCCGCTTCCCGGAGGGGAGCGTCGTCGGCATTGTGGGCCGCAGTGGCAGCGGAAAATCGACGCTTTTAAAGCTCCTGATGCGCTTCTGGGATGTGCAGAAGGGCCGCGTCCGCCTGTCAGGCGCGGACGTTTCCGGCATCAACACGGGGAATCTGCGCGAGATGGAGAGCTTTGTCACGCAGGAGACGCATCTCTTCCACGACAGCATCAAAAATAACCTCCGTATCGCAAAGCTCGACGCGACGGACGACGAGATCGTCGCGGCCTGCAAAAAGGCCGCCGTGCACGAATTCATCATGACGCTGCCGCAGGGCTACGACACGCCGGTCGGCGAGCTGGGCGACACGCTTTCGGGCGGCGAGCGCCAGCGCCTCGGACTCGCCCGCGCGTTTCTGCACGACGCGCCGCTGATGCTCCTTGACGAGCCGACGAGCAATCTCGACAGCCTGAACGAGGCGGTCATCCTGAAATCGCTGTACGAGCAGTGTGCGGGCAAGACCGTCGTGCTCGTGTCGCACCGCGCGTCGACCATGCGCATCGCCGACACGGTATACTCCGTCGAGCACGGGAGAATGAGCTGATGAAGGATATCGAAACCAAGCGCGAGCGCGAAAAGAAGATGATCTCGCAGATGATTGCCCTCTACTGCCACCGCAATCACCGCACAAAGGGCGTGCTCTGTCCCGAGTGTGCGGCGCTGAACGACTACGCCCACGCCCGCTCCGAGCACTGCCCGTTCATGGAGACGAAGACCTTCTGCGTCAACTGCCGCGTGCACTGCTACAAACCTGACATGCGTGAAAAGATCCGCGCCGTGATGCGCTTTTCCGGCCCGCGGATGATTTTCTATCACCCCGTCGCTGCAATCCGTCACGTGGTGGAGACAAAGCGCGAAAAAAAGAGACTGGAGAGAGAAAACCGATGAAGCTGAAACGCCTTTTCTTCCTGATCCTCGGCTGCGTGTGCCTTGCGCTCGGCTGCGTCGGCATCGTGCTGCCGGTGCTGCCCACGGTGCCGTTCTTCCTTGCGACGGTGTTCTGCTTTGCAAACTCGTCGGAAAAGCTGCACACATGGTTTCTCGGCACAGAGCTCTATCAAAAACACCTCGACTCATTCGTGAAGAAAAAGGGCATGACCGCGCAGACCAAGGCCGGCATCCTGATGTCCGTGACGCTGCTGATGGCCGTCGGCTTTTTCCTGATGCTGCGAAAAGCGCTCTACATTCCCTGCACTATTCTCGCTATTGTGTGGCTCTGCCACCTCGTCTACTTCCTCTTCGGTGTGAAGACGATCACGGCGGAATGCGAAGAGCGGATTTGAAAAGAAGGATACGTCCGCGGGGCGTATCCTTCTTTTTTGCCCGCGAGATGATTTTTTTGATGCAGTTTTTCTTTGCGTTTTGAAAAAGGCACCAAGGAATCAGTGGCGTTGCTGAAAGATTTTACAGCGTGCGGACAGAAAGAGTGATTTCGTGCTGCGAGACGGCGACAGACAGCAGATCTCATGGCGATAATGACGAATTTCTGTCATTGGAGTGTTTTTCGTAGAAATACATCTGTCCGCTCCTTGCAATTTCCTGCACATAAAGATATAATAAAGGCCGTTAGTGAAAGCGCCTTTGCGGCCTGAGCAGAGAGAAGAGGATCGTAAGAGCGTTAGATTTTGAAAAGAAAGAAGATGCCCCTATGAATCCCTTTATGAAGACCCTTAAAAAAATTGCCGCCGCGTATAACGGCGTCAGCCTGATTTTGCGCATCGCGATCGGCCTTGTCGTCGGCGTGATCCTGGCGCTGGCCTGTCCCGGCGCGACGTGGTTAAAGGAGCTTGGCAACCTGTTTGTCGGCGCGCTCAAGGGCATTGCCCCCGTGCTGGTGTTCGTCATCGTGGCGAGCGCGCTGGCGCAGGGCTCGTCCAAGCTCGACCGCCGCTTCGGCACGGTCGTGTGGCTCTACATGCTTACGACGTTCGTCGCCGCGGCGCTGAGCGTTGTGACCAGCATGCTCTTCCCGCAGATGCTCCTGCTGGCCGAGGCCGCTGAGGCCGAGGTCATCCCGCAGGGCCTTGGCGAGGTCATGCACACGCTGCTGTCCAACATCGTCTCGAACCCCATCTCCGCCATTATGAACGGCAACTACATCGGCATTCTGATGTGGGGCTGTCTCTTCGGCGTGGCGATGAAGAAGCTCGGTGCGGACTCGACGAAGGTCTTCCTCAGCAACACGGCGGACGCGGTGTCCACCATCGTGCGCTGGATCATCAATTTGGCACCGTTCGGCATCATGGGCCTTGTGTTCACGAACGTTGTGAGCAACGGCCTTGCGATCTTTACCCAGTACGGCAAGCTCCTGCTGCTTTTGGTCGGCACGATGCTCTTCATGGCGCTTGTCATCAACCCCATCATCATCTTCATCTATCTGCGCTGCAATCCCTATCCGCTGGTGTTCCGCTGCCTGCGTGAAAGCGGCCTGACGGCGTTCTTCACCCGCTCTTCCGCGGCGAATATCCCCGTGAACATGGCGATGTGCGAAAAGCTCGGCATGGACAAGGACTTCTACTCCGTCTCTATCCCCCTCGGCGCGACGATCAACATGGACGGCGCGGCCATCACCATCACCATCATGACGCTGGCCGCGGCCAATACGCTGGGTATGCAGGTCTCGCTGCCCGCGGCGATTTTGCTCTCGATCATGTCGGCCCTCGGCGCGTGCGGCGCTTCCGGCGTGGCGGGCGGCTCGCTGCTGCTCATCCCGATGGCGTGCTCGCTGTTCGGCATCTCGAACGACATCGCGATGCAGGTCGTGGCCGTCGGCTTGATCATCGGCGTCATCCAGGACTCCTGCGAGACCGCGCTCAACTCCAGCTCCGACGCGCTGTTCACCGCAACTGCCGAGTACATGTTCCGTCGCAAGAGGGGCATCGAGTTCTTTCCCGGCAAGGACGCCCCGCTGCCCGAGGAGGACATCGCTGCCGACGAGCTCTCCACCGAAGAGACGACCGCCGAGCATACCTGGATTTCCAAAACCGGCGAAGACGTGCAGGCCGAAGTCGAGAAGAAGAACGAGTAGCTCGACAGTTCAGCACGAAGTTCCAAACGCAAAGCGCCCGGGTCGTTCATACGGCTCGGGCGTTTTTTGTGGCACGAGGGGCCGGGCACGAGGGGCCGTGGGTATCGTGTCATTCCTGCATGAAAGGACACCCCAGATTCCATCCTCGTGACAAACCGGTAAGGCTCTGGCCATATACGTGACAGGCCGGTTAGGCTCTGACCAAATATGGTCAATACCTCGCCGGTTTGTCACGTATATGGCCAATACCTCACCGATCTGTCACGACCACGAACGCGGCATACCGATGGCACGAGGGGCCGTGGGTATCGTGTCATTTTGGTCCAAAGGGACACCCCAGCACCCTCCCGCGCACACCCCAGCTTGCTCGCACCCGCCCCCATGACAGGCGCTAGTACCAGCTTTGGCCGACGCCCTCGATGGCGCGCCCCGGAGAACGCTTGATGTTTGCGAACTGCAGGATGAGGAGCACGACGAGGAGCAGCATCTCGAGCAAATACGCGAGTACCGCCCCCATGAGCCCGATCGTGTGCACCAAGATGAGCGTCGCGGCAATCGAGAACACGAATGTCGCCAGATAGAGCTTGACGATAGTGCTCTGACGGCGCTGCACGGTGATGACCTGGTATAGAAACTCGATGGCCGCGGTGAGCCCGCCGGCCATGATCATGATGTAGACCAGGTACCTGAACTGCTCGAAGTCGATTCCGTAAAGCACTGACATAATCGGGATGCCGATCCACCCCATCAGCAGCATCATGACGAGCGTCGCTGCCACATCGGCACCCATCACGGCGCCGATAATCGCGAGGAACTGCTTGTGCTTGGCGGGGTCGTCCCATGCCTCGGACAGGCGGAGCAGAAGCGGCTTGTACACCATGCCGATGATCAGCAGGATGCTGTGCGCCGGGAAGTAGATGGCGTTGAAATACAGCTGGTTCTCGTACGCGAGCGCGCCTTCCATGAGAAACTTGGGCATATTGTCGATCAGGTTGTAGAAGAACAGCGCGAAGAACAGCGGAAAGCACAGCTTGAGCAGCTTGTTGACGTTTTTCAGGCTCCCCCGGCGCGAGCGCGGCGTCTCCATGTAGGCAAGCGGCAGCGTCAAGACAATGAACGAGAACACCGCGGCAACCGCCATGAGGATGCACGAGGCGACGAGGCTGCGCGTGAGGACGAGCACCACCGTGAACACGACGAACACCAGCGCCGAGCGAAACGCCTGCGAGATGCCCGCAAGGTACATCTTGTCGGCTTGCTGCAAACGTCCCTCGTACACGTCGGCCAGGCCGTCGATCATGCGGTAGACGTAGATCCCCATGCTGATGACGAACATGTCCCCCGCATACCCGCGGATCATGCAGTACACGAACCCGACCACGAGCATGATGATGCAGGTCAGAATGCGATTTATCTGGTAGTCGGCAAACGAGTAGTCCTCGTCGATATCGGAAACCTGAAACGTGCGCACGCCGTAGTTGGCGATGAACATGAGCAGCGTGCCCGTGACGAACGCCAAGGAGAACAGGCCCGCCTGCTCCGCGCCGACGAGCTGCGTGACGATGATCGTGAGAATCGGGAACACCATGCCCCACAGACCGACGCCGATCGTGTTCCACACGTAGTCGCGCTTGGTACGGTGCGCAGCGTACTGTGCCTCCTGGTCGGCGAAGCTGCGGTCCTCGACCCCGCCCACGAGACGGTCGACCCACTGGTTGACGATGCGCGAGACGGGATTTTGCTTCGTGTGCGTGAGCTGCTCGTAATACTCGTCGCCGAGGTCCTCCTCGTGAAACCTGTCGGCATACGGGTCGTAGACGTGCACGTGATCGAGAGACTCCCGCCCATGTGAGCTGGCACGATGGCGCTCCTCGCGGGAAACGCGTTTCGTCTCGTCGTCTGTTCTTCTCTCGTCAGTCACGCAGCATCCTTCTCGGCCATCGAACATACCCGATGATTATATGAGTAACAGATTGCATCTTGGTTGTACAAAACGTGGAATCGCGCGCAGCCATGGACCCTGTGCACGGCCCCGCCTCGGCACCCTCCCCTACACCTCTCGCCAGCCGCTTCCCCTTTGCACGCCGACGCACAGATAAAATAAGCGACGAGTAAAGTGATGCGGCGTCGTTGGCACTGTCAGAAGGAGGACGTGATGTTCTCGGATCGACTCGACTTTCTTATGGATCTTGCCGACGTGCAAAACAACGCCCTCGCACGCGCCGTCTCGCTCGACGCCTCCTACGTGAGTCGCCTGCGCAGCGGACAGCGCCCCCTGCCCGCAAAGCAAAGCTATGTCATGCCGATGGCACGCTACCTCGCGCACCACATCAAGCTGCCGTACCAGCGCGAAGCCGCATGCAGAGCGCTTCACCTCGAAGCCTCGTGGCCCGAAGACGAGCAGCACGCGGCGCTGTTGCTCTGCGCGTGGCTTCTAGGCAAGCAGCTGCCACCACCTACCGAGAGCGTGGGCATGCTGCTTGACCGGCTTGCCATGGCGCGCCCTGCGGTGCCGCCCAATTGCCGCCATCAACAGCACACAGCGCCCGCGCAGTCTCCCCCAAAGACCAGGGGAAACGTCCCACCACCGCCCGCCGTCTTCTACTACGGCGTCGAGGGTAAACGGCAGGCAGCGCTTCGCTTCCTTTCCTCCGTGAGCTCTTGCGAACAGCCGCAGACGCTGTTGCTGTTCTCCGACGAGGAGATGAGTTGGCTTACCAGCGACCCCGCATACACCGCACGCTGGGCAACAGCGCTAACCGAAGTTCTAGCCGCGGGTAACCGCATCCGAATCGTGCACACTGTCACGCGCAACGTCGACGAGATGATACTTGGCGTGGCAAAATGGCTCCCCATCTACATGACGGGCTCCATCGAGCCGTTGTACTACCCCGGGCCAAGAGACGGCCTGTTCCAGCGGACACTGTTTATCGCGCCAATTACCGCGGCGATTGTCGCGAATTCGACAAACCGCGAGCCGGACGGTCTGCTCAACGTCTACCTCGAAGGGCAAGACGCCCTCGATGCGCTCGTGCTCGAGTTCAACCGCTACGCGGCATGCTGCTGTCCGCTCATGCGCGTCTCTACCTCGCAAACGTTCGAGCGCTTCTGGGAATGCGCCCTCGAGCTCGCTGCCGCAGATGAGCCGCTCGTGTTTGTAGGACCAGCGCCCTCGCTCGCGAGCATGCCCCGAGAAGTCGCTCACTCAATCTCGAAGCGCCGAGCCTCCGGCAAGCTCCTGCAGCTCTGGGAGCAGCTCGCCTCGCAACTCGAGAAACGCACGACCATACTCACAGAAATTTTTCCGACACACGAGTCCAGTGCCGTCGAACATGGCATCGAATTGCCGCTCGGACAAGGCCTCACGGAGGGCGGGACCCGTTACACTCCCGAAGAGTACCGCGCGCATATTCAACACGCGCGCATGCTCACATCGGAGAACGTCCCATACCGTATCCACGAGATGCCCCTTGCCCACGACAACATACTCGTCTGCGCATCAAAGAATGCAGGCGCCGTCATCGCACGCCTCGATGTCCCGACGGTCGTTTTCGCCCTCGACGAGCCGGGCATGACGAACGCGATCTGGGAATACTTCTCTGAGCACGGGGAGGAAAACACGCGCACCGCCCGAGAAACCTGACCCGCCCTGCGCCTCCTGTCGTTTGTCATTGACAATAAACTCCCCAGCGGCGCCTCCCCTTTTCCCTCTTCGTATGCTAGAAGCAAGGAGTGTCACCGGGCATCAACGGGAAGGGGAAGACCATGAAGCGAAGCAAACGAGCGGCACTGATCACGACAGTTCTGTGCATGTTGTGCCTTGTCGGACTGGCAGCCTGCGGTGGGAACACCGTAGCTCAGAAAAGCGACGAGGAACTCATCAAGGAAGACATCGCGACCACTATCGGCACGAACGTAACGAAGGAGGAGATCGCGAAGGGTATGCGCGAAGACGCCGAGCTGCAGCAGCTCGAGCAGCTCGGCTTGGATATCGACAGCTATGCCGAAAACATCGCCGGGAAGTTTGAGGTAAATACGGAATCGGTCAAGGTCGACGGAGATACCGCCGTCGCCACACTCGACGTCCTTGTCCCCGACTTCGGGGAGAAAGCCGACGCACTCGCAGACCAGGCAATCAATAAAGCCATCGCGGGCATGGACACGTCGTCGATGAGCGAAGAAGAGCTGATGAAGGTCTTCAGTCAAGCTCTAAACGATGCCTTGAGCAGCCCTGACTTTCCGACGACGAGCACGACGTTGAATGTCGACTACGTCAAGAAAGACGGCAGCTGGCAGTTGAAAGACCCAGATAGCGTCAAACAGCAGCTCTTCGGATTGGCAAACGTAAGCTAGAAGCAGCCGGAGATTGCGGGGTGGGGCGTGCGATGCGGCTGTCTACCGCGCAGCGCCCCGCCCGTCTACACAAACGCGATGGCGAGCAGCGCCGAGATGACGCCGACGATGCCGAGCGGAATGCACCCGTCGATAAACGCAGCACGTCCCTTGAGCGCGTAGTAAAGCGTGTAGCAGACGACGTTCACGATAAACGCGACGCCCAGCACGAGCACCAGCATGATAAACGACGCGCCGGTGATGGCATGCAGGCTCGCGATGCCGTTGACCGTGGAAACCTCGAACGCCATCCACCCGACGATGAGCGCGAGCTCCGTCGTGACGGTGCGCTTGGCAAGCCAGCGCGTGCCCACCATGAGGACGAGGTAGAGCACGACGGCTATCGCGAGGATGAAAAACGGCGGGATGGCCATGGGGATCTGCACGAGGGCGACAACGGTAACCGCCACCGCGGCAACGCCGGCAATCGCCGCGACCACGATGCACGCGATGCCCACGGCGCGCAGCGCGCCCGTCGGCTTGCTGTCGACATCGCGGAAGAACACCGTCCACCACGCAAGGTAGAACGCGGCACAGGCAAACAGCAGGGCATGCCCCCAGCCAACCTGCGACACAAGCGCAACGCTGTCCACTACCGCACCTCCTTGTCCGGCGCCACGATCACATCGAGCGCCCCTGCAAGAATACCAAGAGAGTAGGTGTCTGCCTGATAGCGCTCGCCGTCGATCTGGACGGGCGGCGCCTGGTCAAACGAGAGCTCGAGGCTGCGCGCGGTCCTGATGTCGATCCCCCCGAACCTTTCGTGATGGCCGTTTTTGGCCCGGAGGAAAATGAAGGCTCCCCTGAGCGTGCCAATGGGCGCATGGGCGATGCACACGTCGAGCAGCCCGTCGTCCAGGCGTGCCTCGGGACAGATCTTGAAGCCACTGCCGTAGCTCGGTCCGATCTGGACCGCCATCAGGATGAGCGTGCCGCGCTCGGGCGCGCCCCCGTCCACGCGAAGCGTGAAGCCATAGTCGCGCTTGTGGTGCAGCAGCTGGTCGACGCAGCTCGCAGCGTACAGCCTGAGCCCCGTCGTGCCCGTGCGCAGGCGGCGTTCCTGCGTGTCGAGCGCGATGCCCGCGTCGAGCCCGAACGAGATGGTCTCCATGAAGCAGGTGCCGTTGCAGGTGCCCACGTCGGCGTTGACGACGCTGTCCGCGCACAGCTGCGCGACCGCCTCGTCCACCGAAAACGCCATCCCCAAAGTGCGCGCGTAGTCGTTGCCGGAGCCCATGGGAACGACGCCCAGCCTCGGGCGCTTGGCGCGCTCGAGGCTCACAAGCCCGTTGCCTACCTCGTGGATGGTTCCGTCGCCGCCCACGCACACGATGGTGTCGTAGCCCGC
>ENA-OPVL01000525-OPVL01000525.1-human-gut-metagenome-genome-assembly--contig:-NODE-525-length-26249-cov-2.640986_pt1 | contig 26249 bp, 20 predicted proteins | sample MGYA00241496_ERZ501984 | MGnify/ENA primary metagenome ERZ501984 (study PRJEB25962, sample SAMEA2042986) | human gut metagenome | biome: human gut; feature: human-associated habitat; material: faeces... | reverse complement strand
CGCATTGAGGGGAGATAAGCCTTTACAGCCACAGTCCGAGCGTTCAGAGCGTCGCAGGCAATGGGTAAAGCTGCCTTAAATGAGCAGGGGTGCAATTCCCGCGAGGTTGTGCTAACAGCCGCCCGGTTAAAGCCCACTTTTTGTAACTTGACTTTTTAGCCATTTATGAAAGGGGGTATTTTCCTATGGCAAAAAAGGAAACAGCAAGCCCCGCTATCCCTGTATTCCCTATGTTAAAGACCGTTGAGCAAATGAGCAAGATTAGCGGTATCGGGGAAAATAAACTGCGCGAGCTTATGGATAGTGGCGAGCTTGAATATATACAAAATGGAAACCGTCGTTTGATAGCTGACGCTGCAATCTGGGACTGGTACCACAGGGCAAAGACGACAGCGAAGCCCCCGGCACGACAGGGAGGTTAAGCTATGGCTATATCAACAAGGCAGGTTAAGAATAAACGCGACAGCAACGGCGTACTGACCGGGCGGCCGGGTACAGTTTACGACGTGAATATAAAGTACACCGCCCCGAATGGGGAAAAGAAAACCTATTCAAAAAAGGGCTTTCCAACAAAAAAGGAAGCAACGCAGCATGAAGCAGAGATGAAAGCAAAGCTCCATAATCCGGGACAGATTGCGTCTATCGCTTCACAGCGGAAACAGACCGTTGCAAGCTATCTGAATGAATGGGTAGAAAGCTATGCAAGAGTGAACTTGCGCCCCTCTACTTACGACGGGTACAAAAGAACGATTGCAAACTACATCACGCCATATATCGGCGGCGTTGCCCTTAATCAGCTTACCCCCGCTATGGTAGACAAAATGTTTCAGCAGATTATTGACAAAGGCTTGAAACCGTCCACCGCAGCCGGGGCAAAGCGTGTTTTGAGCGTGGCGTTGAGCCATGCCCGGAAATACCGCTATATCGAAACAAACGCAGCAAAGGACACGCTTACGAAGTTTGGAAAGAGCGACAAGACCCCCGACCCGTACACGCCGGAACAGGTAAAAGCCCTTATGCAGCGCGTCGAGGGTACCGTTTGGGAAATGCCCGTTATCTTAGGCGGGCTTTACGGTATGCGCCGTTCTGAAATCCTGGGCTTGCGTTGGCGCAATGTGGATTTGGAAAACAACACCTTTGACGTTTCCGAGCAGCTACCCTTTAAGGTACCGCCAAAAACAAAAGTCATTGAGGAAATGGCACCGCCGAAATCCAACGGGCGAAAGCTGCCTATCACAGAGCTTGCCCGCCCGTTCTTTCTCAAACAGTTTGCTATGCAGGAAGCGCAGCGCGAACAGGCAGAAAAGGACGGAAAGCCTTACTATGACAATGACCTTGTTGTAGCGAAGCCGGACGGTTCCCCTATCTCCGCGTCGTGGGTATCTTCCCAGTTTGGAAAGCTGCTTGAAGATTTGGATATGCCGCATATCCGCTTTCACGATTTGCGCCATACAGCAGCTACAAATATGCACCAACTGACAGGCGACTTCTACACCGTAGGCGAAGTGTTAGGACATACACTTGCGGGTATCGGCGTATCGCTTGGGCTGTCTATGAACTTTGAAGCTGTTACCGCCCGTTATGTGGACGTGCGGCTTGAACGCAAAAAAGAAGTCTTAGACGCTTATCATGGGGCGGTCAAACAGGCAGACCCGGCAAAGGCAGAGAAAGCCGAGCCGAAGAAAGCAAAGAGCGCGGCAAAGAAAAAGAGCAGCGATTTAGAGCTTTAACCGCTGTATCTCTTTACCGCTTCTTATATCGTTTTATAGCCCCGCGTGGGATTTGGGCACCATTTGGGCACCATTTACCGAAAAAGCACCACTAACACAGGCGATAAAAGAAACGCCGAGAACGCGCAAAAACATAGAGTTTATGCGGGTTTCCGGCGTTTTCTAATCCCTCAACCGACCTAAAATCATCTTGCGGCAGAGAGAAAAATTCTACTATTTTTTATTCGGCAGAAGCTGCTGCCTTTTCTTTCTCCGGGAAAAGCTTTCCGAAAATAAATCTTACGAATGGTCCGGCATAAAATATCTGCCAGAAGAATGCCATCGGAAAGTTCATTGCTGTTGTCTGGAGCCATGTGGGAATGATCTGACTTGCCGGTGCATGTTTGATCAGCACAGTTGCCGCAAAGCTCATACATGGACACATAAATGCAACGGATATTGCTGAGATTGCAAGTACAAGGTGGAACGGATTATCTCTTCTCATATCCACAATACCAAATGCAATCTTCTTTGCAAGACCACCGATGATAAAGAAATCAAGAATAAATGCAATCGGTCCCATGAATGTTAATTCATGAAAAGCTAACAGAAATGTCTCATTTGTCATTGTCCCTGTGTTCAGTACAATGTTGTAGCAGATCATGGCATAAACCATTACAAACACCATGATAATCGTAAAAATAACTTCCTGAAACTTGTTTTTAGGCATAAAAATCCTCCTTAGATAGTATGAATAACATCAATTAGAGATTTGTGTTGTTCATAACCATCCAGGAGGATGTACCGTTTCCAATAATACCAAATATCTGTTTCTTAAATTTACCGTTGATTATTATATGGATTCCGGATGCAAAAGTCAAGATTTTTTTTATAAATATGGTACCCCCGGGGTCTCCGGATAGCTGCCCATTGCGATCAGAAGTTCCAGACCAATCTGTCTTGCATTCAGTACCGCTGTTTTCGCAGCACTGGCATCACCGGCAACTGCCAGAATCACTTCATTGGAATGACTGGTTCCCTTATCAGGTGTCATATATTTTGCAATAGAAAGAGAGGCAGACTTCATCGCTGTATCTGCCATTACCAGTCCGATTGCAGCAGGAGAGCCAGCCATAAATCCGAATGCTTCTCCCATTGGTACTCCGAAAGCCTTATTCAGTACCTGTCCTGCACTGGCTGAATAGGCAAACTCCAGATGACCGCTTTCACTGATATATACCTCTCCTGCATTTTTATTGGTAAGCTCCAGTGCCATGGATATGGCATGGCGCACATCTGAGACATCAGTTCCTCCAAGAACAATATAATTACCGTGGCCGCCCCAGCCCTTTGTATCCCTTGGCAGTTCTATGGAAAGAACCTCTGTGTTGGTTGCTTTTACTGCATCATCAAGAGCAGTCAGCTGCCCTGCTGCCCCTGTACGGGAACTGAATAATCCCAGACAATGATACTTCGTTCCTATGTTCATCTCCTTGAGCAAAGTATCATCAATTCCGGAAATCACAAGTCCTATCGTATCCAGCACTGCTTTACCTACAAATTCACTGCGCGTACAGTGTGTGCTGATATTTTTTATATCTATCATTTGTTACGCCCTCCTGTATATATTACCCCATAATACCAGATTTTATATGTTTAGCTTATCATGCCCTGACAGGATAGGCAACAGAAATATACTATGGTGATCAATGTGACGAGAACACAAAAACGACAAAAATCCCCAACTCCCGCAGACCAATTCTGCGGGAGCCGGGGATTTTATGTAGGTATGAACATAATACACGAATACGCCAGTTATATAATCGATATTATACAATTAATTACTTCACGATCATACCAGTCTTCCTGTCACTGAAGATTGCTACCTCGATCAGGAAGATGATACCAAGGATCAGCTGCTGTAACTGTGTCGGCATCATCAGCATTACCAGACCACTGGAAAGTACTTTGTATGTCATAACACCAAGAATGATGTTATAGAATCTTACTTTAGCACCGCCGTTTACAGGCATTCCGCCAAGTACCAGAGCGATCATGATCTGTGTTTCCAGCTGGTTACCTGCTGTAGATGTAACGGAACCTACTTTGATAGCATTTACAAATGCTGCAAGTCCTGTGATACATCCTGCTGCCACGAATACGAGGATCTTTGTAGTTTCTACACGGATACCTGCGAATCTTGCTGCTGTTTCACCTGCACCGATTGCTTTCAGTCTGGAGCCCAGACCTGTGTAAGTGAATACAAGGTATGCCACTACGAAGATGATCACTGTGAAAGTAAGCATAAATGGCAGTGTGTTGTATTTGGAAATATCACTTACTGCATAAACAGGTGAGTTAGTTGTTGCATATGCACAAACTCCACGGAACAGATACATGGTACAGATTGTAACAATAAAACTTGTGATTTTTCTCTTAACATTGAAGTAACCATTGATCAGTCCGATCAGTCCACCTGTTACCACACCACCCAGAGCTGCCAGAACCATATTGTAATGGGAAAGGTAGCAGACTACGATGGAAGCAACACCAAGCATGGAGCCCTGGGAGAAATCCAGGCCACCCATTGTCATTACCATGAACACGCCGATGGATGAGATCAGCAGCATGTATGACTGGCTCAGAAGCAGTGATATATTTTTCGGCTGAAACAGTCTGCCGTCTGTGAGGATTGCAAATAATACACAGATGATCACGAATCCTGCGATAGGAAGGATCGTACGCACAATGGGACGTTCCAGAAATGGTACTTGCTCAGTTGATTTTTTTGTTGTACTCATTTTTTTACCCCCTTAAATCATATTGTCAATCAGATCTGTGTCTTTCAGATCCGGAGAGCGAAGGAATTCACCATTGATCTTGCCGTCTTTCATGATCAGGATACGATCTGCCATACCCAGAAGCTCCATGATTTCCTCAGAGATCATAATAATGGATTTTCCTCTTTTTCTCATATCGTTCATCATGGCATAGATATCAGCTTTAACTTTGACATCAATACCACGTGTAGGGGAGTCAAGGATGATCAGGTCGGAGTCCTTACCAACCCAGCGTGCAAGAACGACTTTCTGTTTGTTACCGCCTGAAAGAGCGGATACAAACTGGTCAACACCTGTCATTTTTGTACTCATCTGTTTTGCAAATTTATTGGCAAATTCATTCATTGTCTTTGCACGAAGGAATCCATGAGTCTTCAGATCCTCCAGAGATGGAAGACAGATGTTATCGCCAATTGTATCATTGATGACCAGAGACTCATTGTCACGGTCTTTGGAAGCATATGCAATACTGTGTTTGATGGCATCCGGAATGGAATTGATCGGTGTGCCGTCTCCCAGAGTTACACTTCCCTGGCGGAAATAGGAAGCTCCGAAGAGTGCCTTTCCAACCTCATGCATACCACATTCGGAAAGTCCTCCGATACCAAGAATCTCACCTTTGTGAAGATCAAGGTTCAGGTTCTCGATCTGTCCTTTTACTGTCACGTTCTTAGCAGAAAGAACAACTTCGTCAGATACCTTTTCGCCGTAGTCTGTACGATAGTAACTGTCACCGATTTCACGACCTACCATTAAGGCTTTCAGTCTGTCAGGTGTAGCTTCTTCCTTTGTGATGGAACCGATCTTCACACCATCTCGAAGTACACTGATATTATCAGACTGCTCGATAACCTCCTCAAGGTCATGGGAAATAAAGATTACGCAGTTTCCTGTGTCACGAACCTTGTGCATTACCTTGAAAAGCTCTTCACGGCCTTTCTGTCCAAGTGCTGTTGTTGTCTCGTCTACAACCAGAACCTTCGGATTAAAGTAGGTAGATTTTACGATCTCTACCAGCTTACGATCCTCGAAGTTGTAATCATCGATCACCTTAGTTGCATCAATATAGTTGAATCCATAGCTGTCCAGATATTCCTGGGCTTTCTTGTTCATTGCTGCGGTATTTTTGATACCACATTTGGTAAACTGATCCTCGTTTCCAAGGAAAATATTCTCTGCTACAGTCAGTCCGGAAAGTGTTCCGATCTCCTGTACGATAATGGCTACACCCTGATGGTTGGCTTCAACCTGGTTTGTTGCAGTAATCTCTTTTCCTTCAAGGATAAACTTACCGGAATCTTTCTGGTAAATACCTGTCAGGCAGGATGTTAATGTAGATTTACCGGAACCATTTTCACCGATCAGTGCGTGGATCTCACCTTTATTAAATGTAAAGGAAACGTTGTCCAGGGCGTGTGTGATGCCAAAATGTTTATCAATATTTTCTGCTCTTAATAATATTTCACCCATAATCGTTCTCCTTATTTTACTACAAGACCTTTAACCGGTTTGGTTGTCAGTGCAACGATTGCCAGCAGTGCAACACCTGTTACCACGTTCTGGATAGTAGTCGGAGCACCAAGTGCAACGAAACCGTTGAACATAAGCTGGATGATCATCTCACCGATCACGATAGCGATAACCGGATGGCCATATTTCTTAAATGCCAGTCCAAAGAATGTTCCCATCAGAGGAGTAAAGTTACGGCTCATAGAGGAAAGGTTGGAAGCTGATGTCATGGAAGTACCAAAACTGATTGTCAGGATTGCCTGAAGTCCGAAGAAAAATCCTGCAAGAGTAAATGCTACGATCTTATATTTCGGAACATTTACACCCATGTTCTTGGCTACAACTTCGTTACTTCCGATGGCGTAAGTATAAGTACCGATTTTTGTATATTTCAAAATGAATGCGCAAAGCAGATATGCGATCAGTGCCAGGATCAGGTTGACCGGATAATCACCAAATGCTCTGTAGTCTGCTGAAAGTATTACGTTCTTTCCGTTTGTGGCGTATACACTGAAGGCCTCATAGATCAGGGACAGCGCACATGTAACGATCAGGGAAGAGATATGTAATTTAATATAAACAATACCATTGATGAGACCAATGATCGTACCACAGATCAGCGGTGCAATGATAAGACCGGCATAACCGAATTTCTCACTTGCATTGCAGGCGATAATGGATGAAAGTACGATATTGGCACCAACGCTCATATCGAAAGGTCCCATTACGCAGATAAAGTAGAGGCCACATCCGCCAACTGCGTAAATTAATGCTGATTTCATGTAAGTGGCCAGTTTCTCCGGGGAACCGAAAGTAGTCGGTGCAAGTACTTTAAATACTGCCCAGAAAACTACAAGCATAAGAACCAGAAGGCCGATTCCATAATACTGGCTTTGTTTGAGTTTTTTCATAACCATTCTCCTTATCCAATTCATCGCCCGCCAAAAGCAGGAGGTCACACGCTTCATCAGGGTTTGGCCTTTTGCTTCGAGCGGGCACTGACAATTACCTCTTAAAAGTTTCTCCACTGCCCTTTGGAGAAAAGGCAGTGGAGCATAAGTTCATCATATTAGTTGCTGTGACGGGAAATAACATCCTCAATAGAAAGTGATGTAGCTGCTTTGTTCAGATCATCAAAGCTGTATCCTGCTAATTCCACAAGCTCTTCATCTGTGTATGGATCGTCATCTACAAAGTATTTCTTGTAGTTTTCATAGTCTTCGGAAGAAGATACATACAGGTATGGGAACTGGATTTCGTATCCGAAGGATCCTTCATCTTTTACATAGTTGCCTTTGATTGCGTTATATGTGATAAGGAATGCATATAACGGGTCGCAGAAGTGTCCGCCTGATTCAGCAAACATTCCGCCTGATTCAAGCTGCTCGCCAAGGTCATCAAGGAAGTCTGTGGAAACAACGTCGATCTTTCCTGTAAGTCCTTCGTTTGCCAGAGCACCGATAGAACCAACAAGTGGGTCACCGCCGCCGCCCGCAACGATCAGAGCGTCCATATCAGGGTTGGAGTTGTAAAGGGAAAGAGCTGCTGCTGCACCTTCTTCAGAAGATGTGTTAGCATATACAGGCTCTGTGATTGTTGCCTGATCATCAGGATTAGCTTCGTTCCATTCGTCAACTGCCTGTTTGTAACCTGTCCATCTCTGCTGGAATGTAGCATCACCAACTGTCCATGCCTCAAGTCCGATGTTTCTGTCACCGTTCTCAAGAAGCAGGTTAACCAGTGTATATCCGTTTGTTACTTCGTCTTCATGAACTGCACCAAGATAATACTGTGAGTTGCATGCTGTCTGATATACTTCAGGGCTGTTCTCTTCGGAGATAATACGGTAGAACTGTGTAAGGTAAACCTGATTTGCATCACATGTCTGGATGGCAGATGTCATTTCGGAGTCTGCAGAGTTACAGATTACGATACCGTTACATCCTGCTGCGCAAAGCTGTTCAACAGAAGCTGTAACCTGCTCAGATACGTGGCCCTGGTCAACATACATTACATTAACACCAAGAGCATCTGCTGCTTTGTCAATGATTTTTTTACTCTGGCTTCCAAGTACGTCTGTGGAGCTCCAGATTGATACGCCGATTGTGATGTCGTCATCGGCTGCCTGTGCTGTAACTGCACCTGCCGGTAAAGAACCAACCATTGCAGCTGTTGCTGCGATAGCGACTGCTTTTCTCATTCTTTTTTTCATGTTGTAAAACCCTCCTTGAAAAATCTTAGTTTCTTATTTTTTTGAACGGAAGTTTTTCCGGGCTTTCCGTTCCTCTGTGATTATATTAAACCATACTTTGCCTTTGGTCAGTTAGGACATATTTGGAAAATTTTGTTGCACATTTTTGACCAGTTTATATATAAAACTTGGACAAAATATGAACAAGTTGGGCAAAATGCCAGTAACTTGTATGTTTTCTCTATTGATCAGTTGTATATCTTTCAAAAAAGTCCTCTGTATCCATTCGATTCGATAAGAACCGCCATACAGAGGACTTCCGCTTTCGTTACTGTCCACTCAATTCTATCTGAGTTTCTTCCATATTATAATTGTGCAAACTTATTCCGATACTCCCTCGGGCTGCATCCCATCTTCTTTCGGAACACCCTGCTGAAGTAGTTATAATCATCATATCCCACCAGAAACGAAATCGTCTCCAGCTTCTTGTCCTGATCTTTCATAAGCTCTGCCGCTTTCTCCATCCGGATTCTGGTAAGAAATGCAATAATCGTCTCACCGTATTTCTGACTGAAAGTCCTGGAGAGATAGCTTGCATCCATATGATACTGTTCTGCCAGAGCAGTGAGTGTAATATTCTCATGATAGGAACGCTCAATATATTTATGTATCTGCTCCACCTGTTGCATAATAGAACCTGCATCAGAGCTTTTATCTTCTCCGCTCTCCCATAAGCTGTCCAGCAGGATTTTCAGGGAGGCGAGCAGAGACGGCGCATTGAGACATTTCATATAATAATCAATGTTATCCATGGCTTCCTCTGCCTGTGCGGTAAGCTCCGGACATTTCTCCTGAACATAACGGTAAAGGATTCCTGTAATCCTGCCCGCATACTGTTTCACATCCAGGTAAGTCCAGTTTCCATCATCACACTGTCTGAAATTACAGGTCTTAAAGATCAGCTTCTCTGCCTCTGCCTTCTGTCCCGTTGTCAACAGATGGTACAACTCCGTCTCCATATGTACAGGTGCTGATTTCCCGACCATCTGCATTTCGCTGTTTCTCTGCTGCTCTCCGGTTTTCTCTTCCGAACAGGAAAGGATACTGTGTTCCCTGTTAAACGGACGGGTAATCAGTGTTGAGATCAGTTCTCTGTAAACTGTACCGATATCATCCAGTGAACTTGTCTGCTCATGGAGTACAACAGAGACAGGGCCGTATTCTTCCAGCGGAAATTCTTTCAGAATATTTTCTGCCAGTGCTCTGAATTCCTTTGCGTCAGCAGTCTTTACAATAAGAAATTCGCTCATCTTATTGCTGTTGTTAAAAATAATCGCATTCTCCTCCAGACCGGTCAATTCTCTCAATCTGGACTTGATATTCCAGGACATCTGCAGATTATCATGTTCAAACTGCTCCGCAATCTCTGTAATATTGTAAAATTTAACCATCAGTGTGGCTACTTCCGAAAATGTATTCGTGCTGGATACATGAGTCTGGGATGCTGACTGCCCGTACAGTTTCCCGGAAAGCAGTGCCGAGTATTCACTGTCTTCCAGAAATGACGACAGCTTATGTTTCTGGAGCTTGCTGGTCTCATCCTGCTTTTTTGTATTCTCCCGCTCTTCCAGAAGTCCCAGTGCCTTGGTAAGCACCTTTACCATCTCTTCCTTTCCCACAGGCTTCAGAAGATAATCCAGACCGCCGGAAACAAATACACCCTTTACCTTATCAAAGTCATCATAGCCACTGATGGCGATGGTAATGATTTCAGGGTATTCATTCTGCAAACGCTGCAGCAATTCCAGACCGCTCAGAAATGGCATATTAATATCTGTGAGAATAATATCCGGTTTTTCTTCGGCGATTCTCTCCATAACCTCTTCCCCGTCACATGCAGGCTCCAGAAATTCCAGGGAATACTCCTCCCATGGTATCAGATTCCGGATATTTTCCCTGCTCCAGAATTCATCATCTGCAGCAAGAACCTTATATTTCATATTTTTCATTGTCTCTCTCCTTGCTCATTTTTGAACATTTTCGTAACTATTCAGTAGTCTACTATCCCGCGAGGTGTTTTGGCACGTAAGTACCAAAATCCCGAGACATACAAGCCAAAATGCCATCACCGCAGGTGATTTTTAATGCATTTTGGCTCGTAACTGTGAAGGTACTGAACAGTTACACATTTTCCATATCACCGGAATTCTCCGTAGAAACAGCCGGGACTGTGATCGTCACAGTTGTCCCCTCGCCTGCTGTACTTTCAATATGCAGTCCGTATTTCTCTCCGAAAAGCCTCTTCAGACGCGCGCTGACATTCAGGATTCCAATGGAAATGCCGGATTCCACACGTTTCATATCATTCTGATCCAGCAGACGGTTCATAGATTCCGCATCCATTCCCGCACCATTATCCTGAACTGTGATCACCAGATTCTCATTCACATGTTCTGAACGTATCAGAAGTTTTTTATCCTTACGGCGGACATTTCTGAGACCATGTGTAAGCGCATTCTCCACAACCGGCTGGATGCAGATACGCGGCATCTGATCTGCCAGTGTATCGCTGTCAATCTGATAATCGTAAGCTATCGTTGAGCCATTTCTCACATCCATAACATAGAGATAATTTCTCACATGCGCCATCTCATTCTGCACAGTGGAAAGCTCATCTGTCATATTCAGGCTGTAGCGGAAAATTGCAGACAATGAATGGCACATACCGCTTACCATCGGACAGTTCTGCGCATTGGCAATCCCGCTCATGGTATCCAGTGTATTATAGAGGAAATGGGGATTGATCTGTGCCTGTAGCATTTTATATTCCGTCCGCTCTACCAGCATTTTATGCTGCAGTTCTTCCTGCGCCATGACCTGCATACGGTCAAGCATTTCATTAAATTCCGTACCCAGCGTAGTCAGCTCCTGGGACCATCCTACGGGCTGCACCCGAAGCTGGGTTTCTCCGTCCTTGATCCGCGTGATAGTGCTGCTCATCTCTTCTACAGGCTTTGTCATCCACTGAGACACAAACAATACGATCACCATAATTGCAAAAATCATGGCTCCCATTATAATAAGAAGTGTTCGGATCAGTGTCTTCTGCGTTGCAGTGAGAAGAGACTGGGAGACAAGCACAAATGCCTCCAGATTATAATTCTCCTGAGACACCTGGATCAGATAATTCCCATCATACTCCTGTTCCAGTTCACCGGATTTATAATGACTTTGTACAACCTTTGCCAACTGCTTCTGGATTCTGCGCTGACTCTCAGAAGCCTCTCCGGTCATTGCAATCACCCGGTCATTTAATGGCTGCAGCCACAGACATACCTGCTCTACATCTACATATTTAGCCATAATAGAAGTAAGTGCCGCACTGTTAATATCACAGACCAGATACCCCAGGGCATTCCTGTCTGCATCATAATTATGCAGTTTCAGCACAAATCGCACAATATCTTTCTTTGCGGCAGAATTGTGATATCCGGAAATCATCAGATCTGTACGTTTTCCATGCACATAATCATAAACCCGTTCTGAATTATCATCATACTCTACCTTGTAAATATCTTTGGGATATGTAACTGAATTGTAGCGGTAGCTGCTGATCAGATGATCCTTTGTATCATAAAGATACATGGCAAGAAGCTGATCCTCCTTTGTAAAACGCTTCCTTGCAAAATACCAGCTTCTCCAGTAATAATCCTTCATGTCTGTATCTTTTTCCGCAGCTTCACGCATAGCTGCGATAAGATCCTGCTCACTGTAGATCGTAAGCATTTCCCCTCGTATTGTGTGGATAAAATTAGACAGATCTGTCTGCATTTTATTCAGAGAAATCTCATGATCTGAAATGCTCTCTGCACGAATCTGTCTGCGCAGAGACTGATGAAACAGAAATGTCTGCAGAAGAAGTGCGAACACTACACTTGCAATGCACAGAACAAGCAGTGCCTTCCGCATTGTCCATTCTTTTTTCATTATTCCTTCCCCCTCATGTCAAGCGGATAAAATCATCCGCTTCGTTACGCGGCTCTACATCGAATAACTGCTCCGCAGTTTATTCGGTTAGATACCTTATAATTCTGTAGCAATTCCTGTAAATTTCACATTCTGATAAGCAGATGCAAAATGCATTATCTACAAAAATTATCATATATCATTATCATAATTATACATTATCACAATTATAATACAGGAATTTTGCATTGAAAAGCAAAACAGGAAACTTCCATCAAAAAAACAGCAGTAAAGTGTATGGCAATCCAATCCACCTTACTGCTGCCTGTTTTTCCTGATAACATCTAAATCAATATTTGTCAAACAGATATTCACAATCTGCTTCGCTGCCTGCTCATAATTGTATGTTCAGTAACACCCTTTGCGACATATTTACTTTTCAATATGTACTGCACCAACTGCGCGGATATTCATCGGATATACGTTTTCTTTTCCTGCAAATTCAGAAATATAGGAAACATAGTTCTCTGTTTCTTCTTCCGGCACTACGCACATGATAACACCGGCAAATCCGCCTCCATGGATACGGCAGATACCTTTGCCCAGTTTCTCAAGGAAGAGATCTGTAAGAGCAAGCGCAACCGAAATCTTCTGCTCTGTATATGCTTTGATCGGATAGCAGTTCTGAAGTAATTCCCAGGAAGATTTTCCGGATTCACTGAGAAGCTTCAGTACAGTCTCACCGTCTTTCTCTTCAACTGCTTTTGCAGCTCTCTCTACACGTTCGTTCTCTTTGAAGAAATGAATCGCTCTTAAGATTGCTCTGTCATTATCGATCTTATCCATATTTGCAAGCACTTTGTCAAGAGTTGTCTCACAGAGAAGCTCTGCTCCTGCTGCCTTGGCTGCTTCTTTCATTTCCATAGGGATCTCAGAGTATTCTTCACTTAAATCAGCATGACCTTTTCCTGTATTAACGATTACAAGATGATGATCATAATCATGGAAAGAGAAGTTTACTTTCTCATATTTTGGATTCTCTCTGTCTGAGAAGTCCAGAAGGATCGGTCCGCCAACTGCACATGCAAGCTGATCCATTAATCCGGAAGCCTTCAGCCAGTAAACATTCTCAGCATACTGTCCTGCTTTTGCATAGTTGATGTATGTCATTGCACCATCATTAAAGAAATAATTAATGATGGAACATACCAGCATTTCGAAAGATGCAGAAGAGCTTACACCTGCTGCTCGGATTACATTTGTGGTCACATAAGCATCAAAACCGGCTACTTTAAAACCGAATTTCTGAATAGCTTCCACCATACCTGCTACCAGAGATACGGTTCCCTGAGCCTTCGGTACGCTAGCAAGATCATTGATGTCTACGACAACTTCCTTATCATATCCTTCACTTGTGATACGGATAACACTGCTGTTGTTCGGGTAAGCTGCACCGATGGTATCCATGTCAATACTGCCTGCGATTACGCGACCGCCATTATGATCTGTATGGTTTCCGATGATCTCTGTTCTTCCCGGTGCTGTAAAAAATTCTGCTATATCATGATGGTAAATTTCTGCGAAATGATCAGCTACAGCCTGAAAACGTGCTGCTGATTTCTCTGCTTCGCCGTAAATACGTGTCAATTCATTTTTATTTGGAATATTCATTGTAAAAATCCTCCGTTCATTTTTCCGGTCTGACCGCTGATACATAGTTTTATGAGTACTATGTACTGACAATTTTCACGGTTTACAGTGGCAGTGCAGGTGTGAAAACCAGCGGCAGACGGGAATATGTGTATGAAAGTTTAGGAGCAGCCTTATCAGCTACACTCTTGGATTAAAGTATACCCTGCTGTGTCATAAAATTCCTTGATAATCTAAGGGGAAAATAGTAAAATCTTGCGTTTATATCTATATAAGTGTACAATGTATTATATAAGTCATCAACAGCAATTTCGCATAACGGTCTTTCTCTGATGCAGCAGGTTGTCTGCAATATTTTCCGGAATTGCTATAAAATACGATAATTAAAGATCATCATATATTCTCAACGGAGGACGCATGTATAATGGCAGAGATCATAACCGACGGCTCACAGAAAGAACTGAAGAAACATGGCAGTGATGAATTTCCACTGCTGGTAAGCTACGAGAAACTTTCCGGCTACAAATCCGGCTCCTTTCTCTGGCACTGGCATCCTGAGATAGAAATCACCCTTGTCCTGGATGGACAGATTCTCTATAAAGTAAACCAGTGTACCTACCACATGAAAGCAGGAGATATCCTTCTGGGAAATGCCAATGTACTCCACGCAGGCTTCATGGAAGATATGAAAGACGGCAAATATGTTTCCATCACTTTTCTGCCAAAGATTATCTATGGTTCCTACGGAAGTATCCTGCGCAGGAAATATGTGGAGCCATTTTTACACAATTTCTCCATTCCTGCAGTCTACATTGACTATTCGCAGCCCTGGCATGAAGTTTTTTCTGAATATGTAAGAGAAATCATAACTCTGTATGAAGAGAAAAAAGAATTTTACGAACTGGATATCACCGGAACGCTGCAGAAGCTGTGGCGCTGTATGCTGCAGAATCTCCCGGAGAACCTCCCCTATACGGAACACAGCAAACTGGAACGAAACCGTATGCGTGAGATCATGGATTATCTGGAACACAATTACATGAATAAAATCCAGATGAAAGATATCGCAGAGGAAATCCACCTCTGCGAGAGCGAATGCAGCCGGTTATTCAAGAGATACATGAACGTATCCCTGTTTACATTTCTGCAGGAATACCGGGTGGAACGGAGCCTTGAATTTCTCCTCAGTTCCGATGACAGCATCATGGAAGTCGCCCAGAAATCCGGCTTCACAGACTCCAACTACTATGCCAAGATATTCTCCAGAGTGAAGGGCTGCAGCCCGCAGAAGTACAGGAAACAAAACACCAAAAAAGAATAATACAACATACGAAAGGAATTAAATAAATTTCTTCCGGCCGTTCAGCATCAGGCACGTTATGTGAAATTACTTGAGGAATAATCTATCAAAAAAACTGCCTGATAAAAATTACCAAGATTATCCTTCCTGTCATATACACAGACAAATAAAAACTGCTATATCAAACATTTCCTGATATATGTTTCTTTGAATAACAAGCCAAATATATCATTCTTGTTTCTATAGCAGTTTTTAGTCAGTCCCCGTCTTTATATTCTTTCGGTAACTCTCGAAATACTTTTTATTCTATTACTTTATACACAGCAGTTCCAAATGCAGGAAGTGTACATCTTCCTGTTGCTTCTGTTTTATCATAAAGTGCGATCATTGGTTTCTGAAGTGTATATTCAATCTTTTCAGCCTGATAGTTTAATACAAAAATGTATTTCTCTCCATCCTTCTCACGCATAATCACTTCCGCTGTTTCCGGAGCTTCAATATATTCTTTAAATGGCTCTTTAATCTTCAGATAATCAAACAATGCTTCAGTATTTTCCTTATTGAAAGTTGCCCCCAGATGTAATACCTGTCCTTTGCCAACTGCATGGCAGGTAAGCGCAGGATTTCCTTCATAATAACTGTTTCCATAGATGGCCAGTGTTTTTGTGCCTTCCAGCGGTGTAATAATATCATTAAATACTGGCATTGGAATTTTCTTATCGCTAAACTCTGCAAATACCTCGTCTTCTGCAGGACTTGTAAATGTAAAATCACGTACATCTGTACCGGTAAGTTCTGCCAGCAGCCCCGGCTGTGGAAGCATCACACATTTACCATTCATATCTTTATAACCTGAACGGCATCCGATAACCAATGTTCCGCCCTGCTCAATATATTCTTTCAAAAGTTTCACGCGTTCTTCACTGATCAGAACCGGATGTGCATAAAACAGTACCGGATATTTCGTCAGATCTGTAAGTTCACTGTCCTCCTGCAGATATACAATGTCATATGGTGTATGTGTCAACTGAGCAGCTTTAAAGATTCCCTGTTCGCTTGCTCCTGCTACTCTGTTATGCCATACATCTACAGAAGTATCCCATTCATTATCATAATCCTTAACGATTGCAAATGCTGCTTTATATTCTGAATTGCATACACCGTCAATTGCTTTTAACTTCTTATAGAAATCCTGAACCTCTCTGTATTTACGATTCTCGCGATTATCATAATCCAAAATTCCATGCCAGTAGATTTCTGTACCAAATGTACAGGTTCTCCAGCGGAAGAAAGAAATATAATCAGCACCATGAGCTACACTCTGCATTGCCCAGAGAGTTAACTGTCCCGGACGCGGAGACGGTGCTTCCATTCTGGTTGTCCAGCCATTTCCACCGGACTGCTGTTCCATAATTCCAAAATGAGGGCAAATAGAACGTATCTCTGCGAGATTATGAGACCATTTACGATCATTCAGATCATCACTGTGCAGCGGATCACGATCCAGACCAAATGCAAAATCCGGATAAGAATCATAACAATAAACATCAAGAGACTCTTTCTCCATTTTATGATTGTCGAGATTCCAGAATTTACCATTTGTTGTGATATAGTCTCCCGGTTTTACATATTTTTTGATAATCTCTGCCTGCATTTTACAGAAATGACGGGCACTCTCTGAAATAAATCTGATATAATCCAGATGCTGATGAGGATTAATTCCCCGAGTTAAAACCGGGCGCAGAACATAAATCTGATCCCATGCTGTATAAGTCTGATTCCAGAAGGTAGTTCCCCATGCTTCATTTAATTTCTCCAGAGTTCCATACTGTTTTCTGAGAAATTCACGAAACGCAACAGAATCTGCCTCTGAATAAAACTCATCCACTTCACAGTTGATTTCATTATCAATCTGCCATCCCACGATTGCCGGATGTTTCGCATAATGAGCAGCTTCTCTCTCCACAACCCTTGCACAAAGTCTCTGATAAACCGGTGAGTTATAATTATAATGTCTTCTTCCTCCATGTCTGAGAAGCACACCATCTTTCCGTGCATTTAAGACTTCCGGATATTTCTCTGTCAGCCATGCAGGAGGAGTTGCTGTAGGTGTTCCGAAGATAACTTTCATCTGCTTTTCACTGCATAGGTCCAGAAATTCATCAAAGAAATCATAGGTAAAAACACCTTCCTCCGGCTCTACTTTGCTCCATGCAAACTCTGCAATACGGATCACAGAAATTCCGGTCTTCTTCATTCTGTCAAGATCATCTGCCCAGAGTTTCTTATCCCAGTGTTCCGGATAATAACAGGTTCCCATTGTCAGTTCGTTCCATTTGTAGTTCTGTTTTGCATTCATTGTCATGTCCTCCACTAAACATTTATGTTTCATTCAGAGTATGATTGCCAGGTACCTGCATTACAGGAATCCTGAAAGTCACCTCTGTTCCTTCTCCCGCTACACTTGTCACATGAAATTCACATGCTTCTCCATATAGCAAATTCAACCTTCGATATACATTACTCAATCCAATACTGCTTTTTTTGTTTTTATCACTATAATTCTGAATGACCTGTTTTAACTGCTCTTCATCCATGCCTTTTCCATTATCCGTCAGATTAAACTGAAGATATTTGTTATTACATAGCTGAATGTTGATCCACAGGATTCCTTTTTCAATCTGTTCTTCCAGACCATGTACAATACTGTTTTCTATAACCGGCTGAATGATAAAGCTTGGTATATAGAAATTCAGCACTTCATCAGGAATATTATGTCTGATCTCTATTTTGTCTCCAAACCTGTATTTCTGGATAAATAAATAGTTATCTACAACCTCCATTTCCTGTTTTACCGTATAATAGTCTTCCCTTTTGATACTTGCCCGGAGAAATTTTCCCAAAGCAACTGCCAGATCCGTTATTTCACTGTTTCCATTTGAAAAACCAAGCCAGCTTATCGTATCCAGACAGTTATACAAAAAATGAGGGTTGATTTGCATTTTCAGAAATTCAATTTCAGCCTCTCTGTTTGCAATTTCCAGCGTATAATTCTTCTCTATCAGATTCTGTACCTTATCCGCCATCTGGTTATAAACCATACCAATCTGGTTGATTTCATCCTGATTTTCCACCTCGAATCGGGAATCAAAATTTCCTTCCTGATATGCTGTCATACTATCCACTAGCTTCTTTGTCGGTTTTACCATAACTCTGGCGGCATGTCTCATTATTACCAGAGACACCAGAAGCACGATTCCAAACGTAAGAAGTACACTCAGAAGGGCAATTCCTATATTCTTCCACAACTGCCCTACGTTGATAGTAGAAACCAAAAGCCATCCATTGTTCATATACTGATATGTGAAATAGCTATTCTTCTCAGTACTGGGATCTCTGACAATTTTTACTCTCTTAAAATCTCTGGTCTTCAGTGGAAAAGAAATTCCCTGCATATTTTCTTCACTGGATACAATAATATCCATCTCATTATTCAAAAGATAAAAACGGTTTTTATAAGTACTCGGAACAGATCGAAGCTTCTCACTGAAGTATGAATTTTTACATTCAATAACCATATATCCAATAGGCTTAAAATCGTCAACACTTAAGATTGCGCGATACAGGCCAACCATCCCGTTTTCTTCATCGTCTGCCCATAATGCACCTCCGTTTTTTGCATATATCTTTTCTCTTGTAATATCATCGGCTTTCATCTTTTTACCGGAAGTTCCTATTACAATTTCCACACCATCAGAAGAATATATTCTGGCTGATACAATACCTGGAATATTAAAAATACTTCCTCGAATATCTCTGGAAATCGCTGTTTTTTCAATCTGAAAAGATGTTTTCTCCGGTTCCATAACCTTTTGATGATTAATTGATTTTAAATTCTTCTGCACACTGTTATTGATCAGAATTGACACAGAAAGTTGATCTATCTGGCTGATTCTTTCTTCTATTCCTGTTTCCGTAGCTACAGTAACATCATTCATATGAGATTTTGCCTGTGAATTATAAACGCTCGAAAAACGAATTCCAAAAACAATCAGAAGAACCATACAGGAAATGAACATTAACAGCATATAAACTTTAAAAATTTTGTTCATCAGACCGCCATTTGTTTTTAAGCCACCTGTTTTCTTTAATTTATTTTGTCTTGCCATATCACTTTCCATTTCCAGCTTTACTGTTCAGAATTTCATAAAGCCCCGAGAAAGTTTCTCCGCTTTCACTTCTGTAATTCGACGGTGTACATCCAAATGTTTTCTTAAACAATTGTGAAAAATAATGCTGGTCATTAAATCCTGTTTTTTCACACACATCGCTTATCTTTTCACCTGTTTTAAGAAGACTCGCAGCACACATCAGACGAATCCCGTTTAGAATATCCACAAAAGTATAGCCTGTTTCTTTCTTAATCTTACGTGAAATATAACTCTCTGAAAAATGATACTTCTCAGCCAGATCTGCCAAAGAAATATTCTGCTCATAATTCTGCGCGATATCAGTCAGAATCGATTTGATTGCACCGGATGACTGTACAAAAAGACTGTTTACCTGCGATACCGCATCATGCTTTTCCCCAAATTCATCCTTCTGGCTTAATAACTTCTGTTCAAATCTTTTCTGTTCCAGACGGTGCATAACGTTATGCATTGTTTCCATCAGTTCATTTGGAGAAACCGGTTTAAGCAGATATTCATATACACCATATCGCATTGCCGATCTTGCATATTCGAATTCTGAAAATCCAGATAAAAGTACAACGGCCACATCCATAGACCGTTCTTTCACCATCTGCGCCAGTTCCAGTCCACTGAAACCGGGCATTCTGATATCAAAAATAACCAGATCTATCGATGTGCTCAACAAAAGTTCTTTCGCTTCTACTCCATTTGCAACCGAATACACATCTGTAATTCCTATTGATTTCCAGTCAAGACTCAGCAGTCCCCTGCGAATTACAGCCTCATCATCTGCAATCAACAAATTCATAACATTACCACCTTTTCCTGATTCAAAGAATCACTGCCCCATATAAGAAGCAGCGATTTCTTTTTCTGAATCATATCATCCTTTTACAGCACCTGCAACCATACCTTCCATAATTTGCTTATGTAATAAAATATAAACTACAATGCTAGGAATAATTGTAATAATAACTGCCGCGATCATACCTACATAGTCTGTAGAATACATCGCCTGGAAGTTGGTAAGTCCTACCGGCAGCGTCATTTTTGAACTGTCCGTGAGGAAAATTCTCGGCAACAGAAGATCATTCCACACATTGATAAACTGAACGACTGCAACTGTTACAACTGAAGATTTTGCTATTGGCAGGATAATCTTAAAGAAACACTGAAATACCGTACATCCGTCAATAATTGCTGCCTCTTCAAGTTCTGTCGGAATACTTCTCATAAATCCGCAGATAATGAAAATGGCCAGCGGAAATCCTACAGCAATCTGCGGAATAATAACAGCAAGATGTGTATCCAGAAGCCCCATCCCCTTAAAAATAGAGAACAGAGGAATTACCAGAGCATAAATAGGAATCATCATTCCTAAAAGGAAAATACTATGTGTAAGGTTTGCAAGCTTCCAATGCATTCTGGCAATTGCATAAGATGCCATTGTTGCAAGGATTACAGTAACCAGAACCACAGAAACAGCAATAATAACTGAGTTTCCAAAGTATCTGAATACACCACCTTTTACAACTGCATTTACATAGTTTGTCATTGACCACTGTTCCGGTAATCCCCATGTATTCGTATACAATTCAGCATTCGTTTTAAATGATGCCAAAAACAGCCATACAAGAGGGTAGACACAAAGAATCGTAAACCCGATCAGCAATACATATTTAATAACGAGCCATATATTTTCTGAGGCACTTCTCTTCATTTTCCAACACCTCCTACACTGTTTCGTCTGTCTTGAATACTCTGTTGGAAATTCCTACAGATAATATACACAGTAACATTAAGACAACACCGATTGCACTGGCGTATCCATAATTCAGAATATTAAATGACTGATAATACATATATGTAGACATAACCTCTGTTGCATGGTTTGGTCCACCTGAAGTCATAACAGCAACCAGATCGTAATATTTCAGAGAACCTGTAATAATCAGAACCGCGTCAATTTTCAGGATTGGTTTGATAAGCGGAAATGTGATGTACTTAAACTGCTGCCAGCCCGTAGCACCATCAATCTCAGCAGCCTCATAGAAAGAAGAATCAATATTTCTCATTGCAGCCAGCTGAATTACCATATGATAACCAACATACTGCCACATGATAACAATAATGATACAAAGCATTGCTGTCTCTTTGTTAGCCAGCCACATCTGCTGCAGACCGCCAAGTCCGATTGCCTTTAAGAATCCATTCAAAAGACCATAGTTACCATTGTAAACGAATGTCCATGTAAGACCAACTGCTACGCCACAGATTACACATGGAAGGAAAAATACAGTCTGGAAAAATGATGCACCTTTGATTTTTTTGAATATTGCATTACCAAAGAACATTGCTAATGGCATATGTGCCACCAAAGATCCAACAACCATCAGAATATTATTTCCAAATGCATGTTTAAATGTTTTATCACTGAAAAGACTCAGATAATTTTTGATTCCTACAAAATTCATCTTTGACATCAGGTCTGTATCAAATAATGAAAGATACACATTATAAAAGATAGGGGCTAATGCAAAGATTGCATAAATAATAAATGCAGGCAATACAAAAAGTGCTATGGTTTTCTTATTACCCATTACTTTATTCATAGACAACTCTCCCTTTTAACAAGCGAAACCCGATGTAAAATCTCAGGTTCCGCCAGTTTATTTAACAATCTGTTTATTTACTCTTGCTTTCTGCATAAGACTGCAGGGTATCAAATGCTTCCTGCACATCATCACCGTTTGCAATTCCAATTGTTGTATTGTTAAATTCATTTCCAAGATCAGTATCTACACGGTCAAACCATGGTGTCTGTACCTTTACATCTCCCAGAAGATTTATGAAATCTGCACACAGCGGTGTTAATTTTGAATTGTCGATATCAAAGTTTGTACTTGGGGTACGTCCATAATCATAAAGTAATAAAGAAGTTGATTCTTCGTTTGTCATATATTTTAACAGCGCTACTGCAGCATCTACATTCTTGCAGTTCTTAGTAATCGCATAAGAAGTATCAACAGAACCAACTTCTACACCTGCATATTCTTCATTTACTGCCGGCATTAAGAAGCAACTAATATTTTCTGCTTCTGCAGCATTCTCTTTCTTATCCAGATTGGAGATTTCCCAACATCCGTTGAAGTACATCGCTGTCTGTCCATTTGCAAATTGTAACTGTGCCTCTTCTCTTGATACTCCGGTAAATCCATCTTCGAAATATCCTTTATTAACTTCTTCCTGGAACAGTTTACCAGCTTCAACCATACCTTCATCGTTCCATTTTCCTGTGCCGTCTTTTAGAGAGTTGAATAGATCCTCGCCTTTAATTCCATCACTCAGCTGCTGGATATACTGAGATACAAGCCATGCATCATCCGCTGTAGAAGCTAATGCAACAGGTGTAACTCCATTTTCTTTTAATGTGTCGCATATCTGCACATACTCATCATATGTAGTCGGAACTTCAAGACCATATTTATCAAAAATTGCTTTGTTATAATACATGATAGCTGTACTCTGCTGAGTTGGGATTGCATATACTTCGCCATCATATGTTAAAGGATCTAAAATACCTCCATTGAAACTATTTTTCCAGTCCTCGTCTTCATCCAGATATTTCTGAATGCTGACGACCTTATCACCATTTACAAAGTTTTCAAGATATCCAAGTGGCCATGTAAAGATAATATCTGGTTCAGAGTCAGAAGCCATCATTGTTGTCAGTTTTGTCTTATAGTCAGCGTTGGTTATGTTCTGAATTTCTACCTTTACTCCATACTCGTTGGACTCATTAAATCCATCAACGATCTTACGGTATCCTTCCATAAATGCATCTGAATCAGAACCGTTCATCATAATAGTCATTGTTTCTGAACTGCTGTCTGCTTTTGAGTCTGAAGAATCAGAACTTCCACCATTGCTTCCACAGCCGGTAAGCATACTTGCAGCCATTGCACCGATCAGTAAACACACTGTAAATTTTTTCATCTTATTTCTTTCCTCCTTGATTGTGATATTTGTATATATCTCTGTGTTTTCTATAAGAATATTTTATCAATTTTCACCTTCATTTAAAGAAAGAATTATGTCCTTTTTGTTTGTTATTTTGTCATTCATTTGTTAATTTTTTTTCTTTTATAGTTTTTGCACAATATAATATCAATATTTAAAGGCAATATAAAACACAGGAATATCTATAAGAAAAATCTCCCTGTGTTTTACATTACCTATATCTTATGCTTCTTCAACAATTTTTATATTCCATGGTGAAACCGTGATGCTTTCTCCATCCTGTACAGATTCTCCTGATAACAACTCTGTACCATTTTTGCCATAATAAGAAACTTTCTGTTCTTCTGCGGAATAGTTCAGGATATATCTGACACATTTTCCCAGATCGTTGGTTCCTTTTCTTACGATCACCGGCCATCTGTATTCCGGAAGCTCTACCTCAACGCTCCTAAGTGCTTCTGTGATCACTGCTTTTAAAGTGTTGTCATCTGTCATGCAACCAATGTAGATGGCAGTTCCTTTTTCATAATGATTCTTAGTGATTGCTGCATATTCTTTCCAATTATAATGATCATAAGATGCCAGAACTTCTGCTTCCTGTGGCATTAATAATTCCATGAATACTTTAGCTGTTGCAGGCACATCTGTATTTTCTTCAGTCTCAATATTTTCTTTTGTAAGCTGATTACTAAATGTTGTGGAAAGTTCTGCTTCGCCGTGTCCATTCAATATATACATCTTTGGCTGTTCGCTGTTCACTACATAATCAATCGCAGAAGTGATTGCTCCTTCTCCGTCAAATGAAGTCGTTCCGCTGTAGCCTGAATATGTGCTTCCACTGGTTACGTAGATGTCACTATATGCTATATAACGATTGCGATCCCCACACTCTACAATCAGACTGTTGTTGGCAACCTCATCACTTGTATATTTCTGGGTAAATGTCGGATAAATATCCGGATTCTTCTTTTTTATTTTAATATGATCAGATAATGTATCATATTTGTCCAAAAGCTTTTCAATGACATCGTCTTCTTTACCATTCTGTACGACCCAGTAAATTGTCACATCCTCTTCCAATGCATTTACAACAACTTTTGTGTTGCTTGTGATAGAATAAAGTTTCGTGGAACTGATATCATACTGGGTTACAGAAGACGGCAGTGCCTGGGCAAATATATTTACCACGACCAGAATTGCAAGCACAATTGTTGTCAATACAATAGAATAAGTACCGCCTTTTAAAGCTGTTTTGTTCTTCATTAGTTGTACCTCCTTTTCTCAAGTGACTGAACACAGAGGAACAAGAAGAATACAATGACAGACAGATAAAATACAATAACTGTCATATCAAACACTCCATTTACAAATGTATAAAACCGTTCAAACAAGGACAACGTCTTCATAATATTCGGAAGCAGTCCTTCGAACACACTTTTCTTTGCAAAATAAATCACAGCAACTGCAATCAATAAAACTGCACCAACACCTGCCGCAACCGCATCGTTTTTCGTCAGGATCTTAATAATCAGACCGACAATCAGAATCAGTACAACAAGTGCGATAATGGAACCTATCACACTGCTGGAAATGTAATCCGCCAAACTGACACTGTAATAATTGAACAATACAACTGCCATTCCAAGATTCTCTGTCAACGAAGAAATAAACATTCCTATCGCAATAAGTGCTGCACCCATAATAAAAAATGCGATCAAGCTTCCATACGATGTCAAAAGATAGACATCTCCAAACTTTGCAAAGATTAATGGATAAAAAGCAACAATTACTAGTGGAATTAAAAATACAACTAAAAGCGCAAGATATTTTCCAAGGATAATATCTGTCGTTGTAATCGGCAGCGAATAAAGAAGTTGGTCTGTTCTCTGTTTTCGCTCTTCTGCCAGAACTCTCATAGTCAGGATCGGCACTAATCCGACAAATATAAGGCTGATAAATCCAAGCACATATTCAAAGTTCGCAACTGCCTGCTGGATATTGTAGAGCATAGATCCGATTCCTACGAATACAAGCAGAAATGCTCCGAATACATAGGCCGTCAGAGAATGAAAATAACCGGACAGCTCATGTTTTAATACTGCTTTCATTCTGTTTTCTCCTCCTCTTCCTGTTTCTTTTTATTCCTGTATTCTTCCTCGTCAATCTCGTCTTTCTCAAGACCGCCGATTTCTTCCAGACCACTGATTTCCATATCCCGAAGATCTGCTTTCACCTGTTCACTATCTTTTTCAGGAACATCTGCCGGGTCAGCAGCTTCTGTCAGCTCCAGGAAGATATCTTCCAAATTTGCTTTCTTGGAGGTCAGCTCGTAAAGCGCTTTTTCTCTCTTTGCAAATTCCATAGAAAGCTTACGGCTGATTCCACGAATATCATCAGAATCTGTCTTCATTGTCACACTTAAAAGGCCATCTTGCGTCTCATGGTAAGACACCTCTGTAATTTCACCAAGTAAAGACTTCACTTCCTCTACTTCTTCCCGCGTTGCCTCTGTTGTAAACAAGATTTCGTTAGAACCTGCCAGCGACTTCTCCAAATGTTCCGGTTCATCAAATGCAATTAATTTCCCACCAGAAATAATCAACACTTTTTCACAGATTGCCTGCACCTCTGATAAAATATGGGAACTTAAAATAACTGTATGATTTTTTCCCAACTGCTTGATCAGATCACGGATCTCAATGATCTGTTTCGGGTCAAGACCTACGGTTGGCTCATCCAGGATGATTACTTCCGGATAACCAAGAATTGCCTGTGCAAGTCCAACTCTCTGTCTGTAACCTTTGGACAGATTCTTGATCAGACGGTTTTTCATATCGGTAATCTTTACCATTTCCATGACTTCTTCTACCA
>ENA-OPVL01000523-OPVL01000523.1-human-gut-metagenome-genome-assembly--contig:-NODE-523-length-26292-cov-6.607120_pt1 | contig 26292 bp, 20 predicted proteins | sample MGYA00241496_ERZ501984 | MGnify/ENA primary metagenome ERZ501984 (study PRJEB25962, sample SAMEA2042986) | human gut metagenome | biome: human gut; feature: human-associated habitat; material: faeces... | reverse complement strand
GATGTGTCCATACGATGGATTTGCCACAGCCAGTGCAACCTTTGGCAGTCAGAACCTTGGCGCCGGCAATCTGAAACGAATCCGGGAAGGATTGAAATCAGGAATTATCATTTCTGTGATTTACAGTATCGCCATCGGAATCGTGCTGATTTTTGCAGGTTCCAAGATTGCCCTGATCTTTGTATCAGGAAGTGAGACAGAAGTGCTTGGCTATGCACAGCAGCTATTGACCTGCGCAGGATTTTTCTATTTCTTTCTGGCATTCCTGAACTGCACACGACTGACCATTCAGGGGCTCGGTTACAGTGCCATTGCCATGTGTGCAGGATTAAGTGAACTTCTTGCCCGTGGTCTGATGTCTGTCTTTGTCATTCCGAAATTTGGATATACCGCAGTATGTTTTACAGATCAGACTGCATGGATCGCGGCAACCGCCGTGGTAATGCCGGTATTTTTTGCAATTATGAAACGTCTGGAGAAACGGCAGGCGGAAGTTACCGATTCTCCAACACATAATCCCGCAGCACATTGAATGATGCCGGGCCGATTTTTAATACTTTTTCATAAAAGGCAGAGTCCGTATAAGTATCCGGATTCTGCTTTTTCATTTCTTCCTGCAGATCATGAAATTCCAGATATCCGATATAATATTTCAGATAGTTGGCAGGTTCGGATACGATCAGTTCAAAAATATCCCGCAGTACTTCCTCATCAGTGAATCCGTAAGTGGAAAAGAAAGCTGCTGTATCGTCCAGCGTCCATCCTTCATAATGGATCCCCATATCCGCAGTGGCGTAAAGACTCAGGATTGCAGCCTGATTTGCAGCGCAGAGTTTTGCAGCATCTTTGGACAGTCCGCTGTAAATATAGGAATGTAATTCCACGAATGTCGCCCAGCCTTCTGTGTAGCCGGGATAGCCAAGCAGTGACCGGATAGGCGGCACATTCTGGCTGTGGAAGTAGATGTTTTGATACAGATGTCCCGGAAAACCTTCATGCGCCAGTGTCGTGAACAGCCGGATTCCTTCATAGCCATTTTTCTGATTGATGTAGATGGTGTTCTCTGTCAGCTGATCCAGTGGGGAAGTCAGATAAAATGCCGGGGAGAGATAATCTTCCATGGCAGCATTGATATATTTGACTGTTACATTGCAATCCGGGAGGGAAGGGAAGTCGGCAGTGATTGCCTGCTGCAGCGTAGCCAGCATTTCTTCGGGAGACTGTGCGGAGAAATCGAGTCGTTCTGGCTCCTCGGTGAGATCCGGGTGATCTTCCAGCAATTCTGATACCAGAAGCAGATCTTTTTTACGCTGGCTGGCGGTACGTTTTTCCAGTGTGGCGACGGAGTCATCGCTTCCGGTATAGCAGTGCACCAGATATTCATAATAGGTGTTCCCTTCCGGAAAATGACAGAGGCCGGCATCGTTATATCCGCTATTCTGTAATCCGGCAATTGTGTTGGAAAGCTGTTCAAATGCCGGAAATACCTGCTGTTCCAGAATGTCGCGATTTTGGTTTTGATAGGCAGCACGTTCGTTTTTGGACAGTTCACTCATAGCATCTGTTTTTTCGTTGAAGGTGGCAACAAGATAATGGGAGTTAAGATCTGCTGTGAAGTCTTTGCACTGTTGGATCAGACGCTGGGCGGCAAAGGATGGCATAAAACGCCCGGCGGCAGCTTTTTCCTTCTCATACGCGCTGATCTCAGAAAAATACCGTGGAATGTCGGACAGTAACGACAGGTAATCTGTGATGTCCCTTGTATTCCGAAAGGTATATTCTGCCAGCAGGATGGGAATCTGGGACTGCAGTCCGGTGGTAGGAGTCAGCGGCTCTTCATAACAGTACCAGTTGGCACCGTTTTTTGTGAGATCCAGAGATTCTGACAGAATATCCAGGGTCAGCCGATTTTCAGCCGATAGTTCAGCCGATTGAAATTGTTGTAGTCCGACAAGCAGATTTTCAGCAAAGGCTGCAGCCAGGGCAGGAGAATCTGCAGAGCAGGTTCCGAGAGATGTCTGATAGTCCGTGATACCGTAAGCGGCAGGATCTGCCAGTGTGTAATGAAGGTTCAGCAGATTTGCGGAAGCTTCCTGCCGGAAAAGTTCTGTTACATAATCCGTGAAGGCGGCATTCAAAGCAGTGGTGTTTTCAGATGATGCATCAGAAGAACTTTTGCCGGAATCTGCCTGCAGATTCGTCAGAAACTGAACAATCCAGGTGTCGGAATCTGCACATTTACAGACGGCGGCGCAGAAAATTCCGAGACCAATGAGAAACAGGGAGAGACAGAGGGAAAAACGGATTTTACGAAAAAAATGAAAATGACAGTGGCGCATGGCAGGTACCGGCTATGATTATAATTATTATTAAAATATGTGCCGTCAGGCAGGAATATGACGGGGAAATTGTAATGTTGTGTTAATTGTGGTAGAATAAGCCCGAGATGAGACTACATAAGAAAGGACAACATACTATGAAAAAATTAAACGTATTTATTTGTTTTTTAGCAGTTATTTTTGTATGTGCAATGGCAGAAATTACTCCGGCCCGAGCAGAAGAACGACAGTCTGCTGCTTCCGGTGCGCAGATGGTTGCGGATGATATTACTTTGTATGGGCTGTCAAGCAGCTATGATGGGGTGATCGCGATTCCTGCGGATATGGATACGGAATATCAGATCCATGCAAACGGAAGAGATATCAGCTATACAGTAACGGATGGAAATAATATTACCGTAGATGATCGTGGTGTCGTGCGGATAAAATATACGACGACTTATTGGTATGGAAATATAGGATATTCTTATCCGATCCAAGATAAAACACCTACCAGTGTCGAAAAAAGTTTTGATGCTGGCGATGCAACAGTGACGGTGACAGCAGACGGCGTGCAGACAAATATAACAGTTCATGTGGCAGACTATGCGCAAAAATATGCGGATGATAAGATTTTACAATACATAAATGAAAATATTGCAGGAAAAAATCTCAGTGATATGGAGCTGATGAAAAAAATTGCTGCATATCCGGCCAGCTTTGATTATGGTGCATCGCATTCCGGATATGTGTCTATGATTATTTATGGAAATGGTGACTGTTGGGCGAGTACATCTACCATTATCAGAACTTGTGAGTTACTCGGAATTGATGCCTGGTCCAGAAACGGGAACAAGGATTACGGCGCAGGAAGCGGTCACATGAATGCAATGGTATATTATGATGGCAAATATTATGAACTGGAAGCCGGTTACAGCGGAACAGCACCGCGATATTATTCTGCTGAGGAAAGAGATTCGCTGTTTTGCTTTCATGATAAAGATGATGGGACCTTGTCCATTTATCAGTATGACGGACAACTTACATCAGGTGATACTTTGGAAATCCCGGCAACCTATCAGGGAAAAACAGTTACGGAAATTGAGGATCAATTTTCACAGGGGTCAAACAGAACATGTGGAACAATCCATCTTCCGGATACGATCACAAAGATCGGAGCATTTGCATTTTCGGGTTTTGAACAGGCGACATCCATCAATATTCCGGCCAGTGTAAAGGAAATTGGAACAGGTGCTTTTGCACAGTGCTTATCGTTAGAGAACTTTGAATGCACAGGAATTGGAAATAACTATGCCTCCCAGAATGGTATTCTGTACAGTTGTGATAAAAAGATTGCGATCAGCGGCCCGGCGGTAAATGATCCGCAGTTTGCATCGGGCGTTCAGCAGATTGCAGAGGGTGCATTTAGTTATAATACAAATCTTGTAAAAATAGTAATTCCAGAGAGTGTAACAACCATCGAAGATGCTGCATTTTTTGATTGTTATAGTGTTAAGAATGTGACGATAAAAGGAACTGATATTACATTTGGATCAAATGTGTTTTATAATTGTTCAGGGCTGACATTACGCGGAACAGTCGGTTCTGCTGTTGAGACTTATGCAAATGAAAATGGAATTGCATTCAGAGATATTCAGGAACCTCCAAAGAATGGGTTGTATCAGGAAGGGGATTCCTGGAACTATTATGTGGATGATGAGATTGCAGAAGACGTTACTACGCTGGTAGCCTACAACGGTGACTGGTGGTATGTAGAAGATGGAAGAATTAATTTTAATAAATGGGGATTGTATGAATATAACGGAAGTCTATGGTACATTGAGAATGGAAAAGTAAACTTTTCTGAGACGACAATCTGTTATTATGAAGGAGAAGACTGGTATGTAAAAAATGGTTGTGCGGATCCTCAGTACAATGACGTGATTTGTATGAATGACGATTGGCTGGCAGTCAGAAACGGAAGGATTGATTCGAATTTTAACGGGATTGCAAGCAATGCATCCGGAGAATGGTACTGTGAATATGGCCAGGTACAGTTTGCTGCAAGCGGCCTTGTAAAATCGGAGAATGATGCATTTGACGGTTGGTATTATGTTCGGAATGGCTGTGTGCAGAAAGGCCAGGAGACCGTAGTGCAAAACAGCAGTGGCTGGTGGTATATCGGAACAGACGGAAAGGTTGATTTTCATAAGAATACAGTAGCACCGAATGAGTATGGCTGGTGGGCTGTGCGAAACGGAGCAGTAGATTTTCAATTGAACGGAATCGCATCCAATGAGTCTGGAGACTGGTATTGCAGAGGAGGTCAGGTAGATTTTGGCGCCGCCGGTGTGCTGGAATCAGAAACAGAAGGATTCAGTGGCTGGTATTATATTCAGAATGGCTGTGTGCAGAAAGGGCAGGAGACAGTAAAACAAAACAGTAATGGCTGGTGGTATATCGGAACAGATGGAAAAGTTGATTTTGGATTTTCTGGAATTGCATCCAATGAAAACGGTACCTGGTATATTGAAAATGGAAAGGTTAATTTTACTTACTCCGGTACTTATGAAGATGAGAATGGACGGATTTATGACATTAAATCTGGCAATGTAGCCTGACGGAAATTTTGTGTAGAACCGGATTTGTCCCTTGCGAAGTTTTCACAGATTATGTATAATGATATTGTTAATCAATCAAAATATTTGATATGCAAAATATTGGAGGAGCGCATTGGAAGGATACGATACACTTCATGACCTGCTGGTCAAATTATTTAATGAAATTATGAATATTGAGGAAAAGGCAATCATCACGGAGGAGTTCAAAGATATTTCCAATAATGATATGCATATCATTGAGGCAATCGGTCTGGATGAACCGCGGAGCATGTCTTCGGTAGCAAAGGATTTGTCTGTTACTGTGGGAACACTGACGATTGCGATCAATAATCTGGTGAAAAAAGCTTATGTCAAACGTGTCAGAAGTGAGAAAGATCGTCGTGTCGTTCTGATCTCTCTGACAGAAAAAGGTGTGAAGGCATACCACCATCATGCAGAGTTCCACGATGAGATGATAAAAGCTACACTGAACGGCCTTGACGAAGAACAGACAAAAGTGCTGGTTAAAGCATTGACGAATCTGAGCGCATTTTTCCGCACCTATGGAAAATAATAGGCACATTGGAACTCGCGGTCAGACCGTCTGTAAAAACTGTTTCCGGTGGATTTGTGAGTATGGAAAGATAAAAAAGTAATAAGTGTTTGTGATTCAGCATACGTTGTTAGAAAGCCCGGAAGGGAACTGACAGCGTATGCTGAATTTTTTATGGATTTTTATGATTCTGGCAGGAATTGTATATGCGGCATTCACCGGTAATCTGCCGGCAGTAACGGACGCGGCACTGGATGCAGCGCAGCAGGCGGTGACGTTGTGTATCACCATGGCGGGAGTGCTGGCGTTCTGGGTCGGTCTTATGCGGATCGCAGAAAATGCCGGGATGATGCAGCGGGCGGCAGACCGGATCTACCCGTTGCTTCATTTTTTGTTTCCGCGTATTCCGCGGGAACATGCAGCATGCAAATCCATTGCAGCCAACTGTATCGCCAATTTTTTCGGACTGGGCTGGGCGGCAACGCCGGCGGGGCTGCAGGCGATGGAAGATCTGGATGAACTGGAAAAGGAACGGACGCTGTTACAGGCAGTTCATCAGCCTTATCGGAAAAAATTTGATTTTACTTCCGACCGTATCCGGCACACACATGTAAAACGGGAAAAAGTGGCTTCCACAGAAATGTGTACATTTCTGGTGCTGAATATTTCGTCACTTCAGCTGATTCCGGTGACCGTGATTGCTTATCGCAGCAAGTACGGCTCACCGGATCCGACGGGTATTGTGGGAGCAGCCATTGTGGCTAAGGCATTTTCTACGCTGGCGGGAATTATCTTTGCAAAGATCATGTCAGCAGCAGACCGGAAACGGGGATACTGAACGCAGATAAAAAAATCAAAAGATGTGGATGAGTGAGGACTGGATGTTATAAAAAACAGAAGGGATGGAGATATTATTTGTATATGCAGCGTATATTACTGTTTCTGTCAGATGTTATCATTCCACTTTTTATTGTGGTGATTCTTATGGCCGGACTGCTGAACCGGCGGAATGCCTATGAAGATTTCGTAAAAGGTGCGAGAGACGGTCTGAAGACGGCGGTGGATATTTTACCCACCCTTGCCGGTCTGATGGTTGCTGTAGGCATTCTGCGCGCTTCCGGTCTGCTTGATGCACTGGCCGGAGTACTTGGAAACTGTGTAGACCGTATTGGATTTCCGTCACAGCTGGTTCCACTTGCGGTGGTGCGGATGTTTTCTTCCTCAGCCGCCACCGGCTTGCTGCTGGATGTCTATGAGCAGTTCGGAACCGATTCCAGACTGGGGCGGATCGCATCGGTCATGATGAGCAGCAGTGAGACGATATTCTATACGATGAGCATTTATTTTATGATAGTAAAAGTGAAAAAGACACGCTGGACTCTGGCCGGGGCATTGGTAGCGACCGTGGCCGGGATCATGGCCAGCGTGTTGCTGGTTGGGTGAAAGAAGAATATGTCAGGTGTGCAAAATTGTAAAGCGGACATTCGCAATCCGCTTTCGCTACTTGCTTATTCTGCGTTCAAATTATACCGTCAGCTCCTGCATCAGTTTTGGTACTGTAGTGATTTCCCGGATTTCGCCCACCCGGGAACCACAGAAGATCAGACCGTTATCAAGATCGCCCACAACGGCATTGATCAGTGCCTGCGTGATGCAGTAAGGGGCTGTGGCCGGATTGCATGCTTTCAGACAGTTGAAGCAGTGGGAGATTTTGTCCGGTGCTGCAAGCATACGCTGGATAAACGCATTTTTGATAGCGCGGCCGGGCATTCCCACCGGGCTTTTGATAATGATAACATCTTCTTCGGAAGCATTGACGTAAGCTTGCTTGTAAGCATCGCTGGCATCACATTCCTCAGTGGCTACGAAACGTGTGGCAGCCTGAATGCCATCGGCACCGAGTTCCAGGACATGTTTTACATCTTCGGCAGTGAACATACCTCCGGCGACAAATACCGGAATTGCAGTCTGATACTTTTCTTCATATGTTTGTTTTAATGTAATGATATTTCGGATCTCGGTGTCATAATCAAGTCCCGGAATATCCTCCAGCTGTTCTCTGGAAAAACCGAGATGTCCGCCGGCCAGTGGCCCTTCAATGACCAGAAAGTCGGCGGTGCGGTGGTACTTTTTATCCCAGAATTTCAAGATAACATTGGCAGATTTTGTACTCGAAACGATGGGCGCCAGTGCGACATCATATCCTTCTGCAAATTTCGGCAGTTCTGTCGGGAGTCCTGCTCCGGAGATGATGGCATCTACACCGGCGGCACAGGCGGTTTTGACATAGGTTTCATACAACTGTGTAACAGCCATGATGTTGACGGCGACCATACCGTTGCCGCCGGCGATTTCTTTCGCTTTTCTGATCTGCTCCGGCAGTACACGCAGATTTGTTTCTTCCGGATGTTTCGTAAAATCTGGATCGTCATAACCAATCTGGGCGGTTGAGAGTACCCCCATGCCACCTTCTTTTGCAACTGCACCAGCCAGACGACAGCGGCTGACTCCGATGCCCATGCCTCCCTGAATGATCGGGAGTTTCAGGAACTTATCTTTCAGATTCAGTGATTTCATTAATTTCATCTTTAAAATCTCACTTTCCATTAATAATACTATGATCATATGTGTGTTACGGTTCTTCTTTTTATATAAAAAAGTTTGATAATCAAAGTAAAATTATTTTACATCAGACGACAGAGCAAGTCAATACAAAAAGGATGAAAAACGAGCAGAAGTAGTATTAAATACCAGATGCAGATTTTGACGAATTACTTGTCATTTCATGGAAAATAGTATATGATATCATACAGATTTATAGGAAATCTTCGGGTAAATGTGTTGGGAGGTTATTTGGATAGTATGGAACAGGATAAGACGTTTCTGGGAACAGAACCAATAGGAAAATTGTTGATGAAGCTGGCGGTTCCGACGGTTATCGCACAGCTGGTAAATATGTTGTACAACATCATAGACCGGGTTTATATCGGTCATATTCCGGGAGAGGGCAGCATGGCGCTGACCGGCGTAGGGGTGTGCATGCCGCTGATCCTGATCATTGCGGCATTTGCGGCGCTGGTAGGATCTGGTGGTTCTCCGAGAGCATCTATTTACATGGGAAAAGGCGAGCACGATACGGCAGAAAAAATCCTGACAGGCTGTCTGAGTCTTCAGATCATCGTTTCCATTATTCTGACCGTGATCTTGCTGATCTGGAACGAAAATCTGTTACTCATGTTTGGTGCCAGTGAAAATACGATTTCTTATGCGATGGCATATATGAATATTTACGCGATTGGTACGATTTTTGTACAGATTACCCTTGGTATGAATACATTTATCACTGCCCAGGGAAAAGCCATCACAGGTATGATGGCGGTTCTGATCGGAGCGGTTGCGAATATTATACTGGATCCGATTTTTATCTTCGGGATGCATATGGGAGTGCGCGGCGCAGCACTGGCAACCGTGATTTCACAGGCTTTGTCCTGCATCTGGGTGTTGTCTTTCCTCTCCGGGAAAAAGACGCTGCTTCGGATCAAAAAAGAAAATATTATGCCGGGACTTCAGCTGGTTCCGCCATGCGTGGCACTTGGTGCATCCATGTTTGTTATGCAGGCCAGTGAGAGTGTGATTTCCGTCTGCTTTAATTCATCGCTGCTAAAATATGGCGGAGATATTGCGGTGGGAGCCATGACCATCCTCACCAGCGTCATGCAGTTTGCCATGCTTCCTCTTCAGGGACTTGGTCAGGGTGCACAGCCTATCATCAGCTACAACTATGGTGCACGTAACGAAAAGCGTGTACGTTCTACATTTAAGCTTCTTGTAAAAACAAGTGTTTCTTATTCCGTGATCCTGTGGCTGATCATTATGATCTTCCCGCAGATCTTTGCCGGAATGTTTACTTCGGACAGTACATTACTTGCTTTCACAAAGACAGCTCTCCGGATCTATATGGCAGTTGTGTTTATCTTTGGTATCCAGATTGCCTGCCAGATGACCTTTATCTCCCTTGGCAGAGCCAAAGATTCCATCATTGTGGCTATTGTCCGGAAATTTGTGCTGGTTATCCCGCTGATCTATATCCTGCCCAATATTTTCCGTGCTGATCAAACAAATGCAGTTTATATGGCTGAGCCGGTTGCAGATATCCTGGCTGTTACCTTCACTGCCATCCTGTTTTTCTTTGAGTTTAAAAAAGCTCTGGCAGAAATTTCCGACAGCCAAAAATAACAAAATCCTGTTGATCAAAAAAGCCTTCCAGCATGATTATCCACATGCATGGAAGGCCTTTTTTCACAGCTTAAGACGGATATTCACAATCCGTATCCGGGTCAAGCGGATATTCGCAATCCGCTTCGCTACCTACTTGATTTGGTTAATCTATCTTTTATTTCAGTTCGTCTTCATCCTGAAGAAGTTTCTCAAAAACAGGGAAGCAGTCAAATGTTGCAAAATAATCTCTTGGTGTCTCGGCACGGCGGATCATCTCAAAGCTACCATCCTCATGAAGAAGGATCTCTGCAGATTTCAGTTTACCATTGTAGTTATAGCCCATTGCAAAACCATGAGCGCCTGCATCGTGGATCACAAGGAGATCTCCCATGTCGATCTTCGGAAGCATACGGTCAATGGCAAATTTATCATTGTTCTCACAAAGGGAACCTGTCACATCATATTTATGGTCACATGGCTCGTTCTCTTTTCCCATAACGGTAATGTGATGGTAAGCACCATACATAGCCGGACGCATCAGGTTTACCGCACAGGCATCTACACCGATGTACTCCTTATGTGTATGTTTTTCGTGGATGGCTTTTGTAACAAGACAGCCATACGGTCCCATCATGAAACGGCCAAGCTCTGTGTAGATCGCAACATCACCCATTCCTTCCGGAACAAGAACTTCCTCGTAAACCTTGCGGACACCCTCACCGATCACGCGGATGTCATTTGGCTCCTGATCCGGTTTGTAAGGAATTCCGATACCGCCTGAAAGGTTGATAAATTTAATATGTGCGCCAGTCTCTTTCTGAAGCTTTACGGCAAGCTCAAACATAACTTTTGCAAGCATCGGATAGTAGTCGTTGGTTACGGTGTTGCTGGCAAGGAATGCATGGATTCCAAATTCTTTGGCACCTTTGGATTTCAGGATGCGGAATGCATCAAAAATCTGCTCGGTAGTCATTCCGTATTTTGCATCTCCAGGATTATCCATGATACCGTTGCTGATCTTGAATACTCCGCCTGGATTATAACGGCAGCTGATCACTTCCGGAATTCTTCCGAGAGCTCTCTCTACGCTCTCAATATGTGTGATATCATCAAGATTGATGATTCCACCGATCTCATCTGCATATTTGAACTCTTTCTCCGGTGTATCGTTGGAGGAGAACATGATATCGCCCTTCTTGCAGCCCACTGCTTTTGCCATCATAAGCTCTGTGGCGGAGGAGCAGTCACAGCCGCAGCCATACTCCTGAAGAATGTTGATCAGATAAGGGTTCGGTGTTGCTTTTACTGCAAAAAATTCCTTGAATCCTTTGTTCCAGGCGAAAGCCTCTTTCAGGGCTTTTGCATTCTCACGGATTCCCTTCTCATCATAAAGATGGAAAGGTGTCGGATATTTTTCGGTAATCTCGTTGAGTTTCTCAAGTGTCACAAATGGTACTTTTTTCATAATAACTGTATCTCCTGTTTTCCGACCGCTGTTCCTTAAGAACCCCCGGTCTTATTCTGCCTCGATCACGTGCATCATATTTGTCACTGCACCATGACCGTTTGTCATGTTGGTCGCAGGGTCTCCTGCTGTAAATACAACAAGGTCTCCTTTATGGATCAGATGACGGCTGCGGACAACATTCATAGCCTGAGACATGATATGGTCCGTGGTATCTCTCTGATATCCTTTCAGAGGTGTTACACCCCAGATCAGCTGAAGTTTGTGCTGGATGGTTGAGTTCGGTGTAATGGCATAGATCGGAACCTTCGGGCGGAAATTGGAAATCAGTCTGGCTGTATTTCCACTCATGGTCGGTGTCACGATAGCATTTGCCTTCAGATTCTTCGCAGTGCGGACTGTTGCAAGTGCAACTGCGCTGGAGATCTTCTCTCTTCCATCCATGGAGCGGTGCTCAATAAATACCTTATAATCCAGATGCGGCTCTGTCATCTCTGCGATCTCTGCCATCATCTGAAGGGCATCAACCGGATATTTACCAGCTGCTGTCTCACCGGAAAGCATGATCGCATCGGTTCCATCGTAGATCGCATTGGCAACGTCCGCTACCTCCGCACGTGTCGGACGCGGATTACGGATCATGGAATCCAGCATCTGTGTTGCTGTGATAACCGGTGTATAATGTTCATTGCATTTACGGATGATCTCTTTCTGGATGTGCGGCACCTGGCTTGCAGGAATCTCCACGCCAAGATCTCCTCTGGCAACCATGATACCATCCGATGCTTCAATGATGGAATCAATGTTCTCAACACCTTCTGCATTCTCAATCTTCGCAATAATACCGATGTCCTTTCCACCGTTATCATTCAGAAGTTTACGGATCTCACGGATCACCTCTGCGGAACGGACGAAAGATGCCGCAATGAAATCAAATTTCTGCTCGATACCAAAAAGGATATCGTTCTTATCCTGCTCTGTGATACCCGGAAGATTTACTTTTACGTAAGGAACATTTACGCCTTTTTTCTCTCCCAGCTCACCACCGTTTAAGATATCACAGATGATATCGGTTCCTTTGATCGCCTTAACTTCCAGCTCGATCAGACCATCATCAATAAGAATCTTGTTTCCCGGTTTCACGTCTTTATAAAGTGTCTCATATGTGATGGCAACTTTTTTGTCATCACCTTCAAAATCACCGATTCCAAGTACAAACTGGTTTCCTGACTCCAGTTTTACCTTCTGTCCGTCCTTTAAAAGTCTGGTACGGATCTCCGGTCCCTTTGTATCAAGAAGCATCGCGATCGGCATATCCAGCTCCTCACGAAGCTCTTTGATCATGTCCACACGGCCCTTCTGCTCCTCGTGGTCTCCGTGAGAAAAGTTGAATCTGGCAATATCCATTCCATTCTCCATAAGAGCTTTCAGAGTTTCCCTGTTGTTGCTGGCAGGTCCAAGTGTACAGATAATCTTTGTTCTTTTCATAATTGAATATCCTCCCTCTTTTTTTACGTTTTACTGTACGTGTTTGTGCGTAAATAAATGATCCTGGCAATATTCATAATTTCCCTTGCACTTTGAGCAGAAACGGAACTCCAGATTTGGATCATCCTTTTCGGTACGTCCGCAGATCGCGCATTTATGCTTGGCAATTCCATCTGGTCCATAGCCCGTTCTGGTCGGAGCCATGGCCTTCTTAAACTGCTGTCTCCTGTGAATCTCCTTCGGATTGTAACGGTTCATATCCCGCGTACTGAAATAAAAGATCACAAAATTCAAAAGTGATGCTACAATCGGCACAACGCCTACCCAAAGTCCAACTCTAAGATATGATACGATATCCCACGCAATAAACAGTCCATATACAAATGCCATCCATTTCATCTTGATGGGGATCACAAACATAAGCAGCAGCTGAAGATCCGGATATGTGACTGCATAGGCAAGAAAAATAGAAAGACTGATGTAATATGTGGTAAAAATACTTCCATAAGGAAGCATCATTCCCCCAACGGTCACATAACCGCCGGTAACTGCATACAAAAGCGCCGCTGCAATAACTGTAAACAAAAGTCCCGAAAAAATATACAAAGTATATCGGAAAGTTCCCCAGGTACGTTCCAGAGAGGTACCGATCGGATAATAGAAAAAAGCAATTGCAAGCACGAACATGAGAAGATTACTCATTCCTCCCACGCTGGATGGCGGATAGATCACCCATGTTACGAGTCTCCAGATCTGACCTTTCATGACCATGGACATATCCAGGCTCAGCATGCTCAAAACTCCCGGTGCAGCTGCGGTCAGAATATAACCCAGTACATAACATCCGATAATATAAATGGTCAGATTCGGAATCCCGAATCTTCCAAATTTACGTTCCAGTTTGTCGATAAACTTCATTAAATTCTCCTTTCAGCAAATCAGAAAAACCGCTTCTTGGAAAGAATGATCGCTGCCACAACACTGATCGCCACAGAAAACAGGATAATGATCAGAAAGCCCCATGGACTCTGTGATAACGGCATACCGGAACCAGCCACGTTCATTCCGTAAGCGCTGAACACAATGGTCGGAATACTCATGACAATGGTAATGATCGCCAGTACTTTCATAACAATATTCATATTATTGGAAATAATAGATGCAAAGGCATCCATGGTTCCGTTCAGGATTCCGCTGTACACATTGGCCATTTCGATAGCCTGTTTGTTCTCAGTGATGACATCTTCCAGAAGATCCGTATCCTCCGGATATTTCTTGATACTGTCTATCTTCAGAAGCTTCTCCAGCACAACCTCGTTGGACCGGAGGGATGTGATAAAGTAAGTCAGGGATTTCTGCAGCTCCAGAAGCTCGATCAGCTCCTCGTTTCTTGTGGAAAGATGCAGTTTTTCTTCCACCTGCTCACTTTTCTTGTCAATGATACGCAGATAACGCAGGTACATACTTGCATTTCTGTAAAGGATCTGGAAAATAAAACGGGTCTTCATATAGGTAAAAAAGCTCCGGACTCTTCCTTCCATAAATCTGGTCAGAACCGGTGTGTCCTCCAGACAGATAGTAAAGATCATAGACCCTGTCACAATGATACCAAGCGGTATGGTTCCATACCAGTCCTTGTCATTACGCTCCTCGATCATAGGAACGTCAACCAGGATCAGTGTATAATTATCCTCAACTTCGATACGTGACCGTTCTTCCTCATCCAAAGGGGATCGTAAATCGTCAACCTCTATATCAAACTTCTCGGAAAATTCAAAAATCTCTGTTGCCGTCGGATTCGTCAGCGCAATCCAGCAGCCTTCCTCCGGTTCCTGTATCTGGTGGATGGCTCCGTCTATTGTCTTGTAAATCCTTACCACGATTCCCACTTCCCTTCTTTTGCATTTCTTTTGCCAGGGCAAAATTCATTTTTATTATAAATAGTCAAAATAGCTTTGTCAATTCATACATTTTCTTTTTAAAAAAGCTTTTAAATGATTTCACATGCTCTTTACATAAAAATTCATTCTGTTTTCCACGTTCTTTACATTTTTTCCGGCTTCCTATATAATGATTCCAGAATTCCAACGAAAGGAAGTTATACAAATGAGTCAGTCATCATTCGGAAAAAAATTCGTAGTTACTACCTGGGGAGAATCTCATGGCAAGGCTATCGGTGCAGTTCTCGACGGCTGCCCCGCAGGTCTTTCTCTCTGCGAGGAAGATATCCAGGTTTTTCTTGACCGGAGGAAACCCGGCCAGAGCCGCTACACAACTGCCCGTAAAGAAGGGGATCTGGTTGAAATCCTTTCCGGAGTTTTTGAAGGAAAAACTACCGGCACACCGATTTCTCTTCTGATCCGCAATACCGACCAGCGTTCCCGGGATTACGGAAATATTGCATACTCCTACCGCCCCGGTCATGCAGACTTTACCTTTGACCAGAAATACGGTTTCCGCGATTACCGTGGAGGCGGACGTTCCTCCGGAAGAGAAACCGCCGGACGTGTGGCAGCCGGTGCTATTGCCATCAAGCTGTTAAATGAACTTGGTATTACTTTTACCACCTATGCGAAATCCATCGGTCCTGTGGAAATCCAGTCTTTCTCAGAAGAAGAGATCCGGAACAATTCCCTCTGTATGCCAGACGCCGATGCGGCAGAAAAAGCATCCGCCTATCTCGAGCAGTGTCTCAATAACCAGGACAGTGCAGGCGGTGTGATCGAATGCCGGATCAAAAATGTTCCTGCTGGTCTGGGTGATACGGTTTTTGACAAGCTGGATGCCACTCTTGCTCATGCGATCATGTCCATCGGTGCTGTAAAAGCTGTTGAGATCGGTGACGGTATTAATGTGACACGTCTTACCGGTTCCGAAGACAACGACGGTTTTGTCCAGAAAGACGGCATCATTTCCAAGACCTCCAACCATGCAGGCGGTATCATGGGCGGTATGAGTGACGGCAGTGACATTATCCTCCGTGCCCATATCAAACCAACACCATCGATCAGCCAGCCCCAGTCCACCGTAACCAGCTCCGGCGAAAATCTGGAGCTTGAGATCAAAGGACGCCATGATCCTGTTATTGTTCCACGTGCCGTAGTTGTTGTGGAAGCCATGGCAGCTCTCACCATCACCGATGCACTTTTTGCCAATATGAGCGCACGCATGGACCGCATCCACGAATTCTATCGCAGATAAAACCGCCCTCATTCCCGGCAGATCCGTGGATTCATCCGTAATGCCAAATGCTTTTCCAGCAAAAAACAGACTCAGGGAATCTTATTGCTTATCCCTGAGTCTGTTTTTGTATCCGGATATCTGGCCGTTGCAGTCATTTACCGAAAAGAATTATTTGCAGATGCCATCCACATCTCCCGGCACCGGCCAGATATGGATGCTGTTCGGTGTTTCGATCTTTCTTGGCTTCTCATTCATCATAATAATATTTTTTTCGTAATCTACTGTAAAAACAGTAATACTGTTACTTCCATGATTTGCAATGGCAATATGTTTGTTATCCGGGAAGATCATAAGATCTTTCGGATAATCACCACTGATCGGAAGGGTAAATTTCTTGGTCAGAAGGCCGGTTTCCTGGTCTACCGCATACATGGTTACTGTGTTCTCACCTGCAGTTGTGCAGAAAAGATATTTGCCATCCGCAGAAAGAGACATGCCTGATGCTGCGTTGTGAATCGCATCATTGGCGTCTTCTTTTCCAAGAGTGGTAATACTCTGGAGCAGCTGGAACTCCGGGTTCTTGCCGCTTCCGTCATAGCTGTATACCTTAACCTCATTGCTGAGCTCAAAAAGAAGATATGCAAATCTTCCATCATCACTGAAACGGATAATACGAGGGCCACTCTCTCTCGGGCAGCGGAGGATGTCAACAAGCTCCAGTTTATCTTTCTTCTTGTTGATCCTGTAGATCTTAACCTGATCAATGCCATTATCTACCGCACAGAGATATTTGTTATCCGGTGTGGGGCGGACACAATTTACATGTGGACGGAAGTTACGTTCTGCCACACTTCCAAGTCCTTTATGGAAAACACCGTCCATAACACTTCCCAAACGTCCGTCTTTATGTGTATGTACAACCGTTACCTTACCATCATGATAACCTGCTACATAAAGATATCTTCCGTCTACATCTGTTGCAAGATAACAGCCTCGCATTCCGTTAATATCTACGCTGTTAATACGGGAAAGATCTCCATTTTCATCTCTCTCGAATACAGCCACACCTTCATCCTCGATGGAGTACAGATATTTACCGTTTTTGGAAACTGCCAGATGAGATGCATTGCTGACCTCTACCTCACTGCGCTCTGTCAGTGTTCCGTTCTCTACATCTACATCGTATACCTGAATTCCCTTACTGGTTCCATGGGTATATGTTCCCACGTAAGCCACGTACTTCTTTTTTCCCATAAGCTCTGGCCTCCTGCTTTCACATTCATTACGTATTTTTGTGTTTATTTTATCACAAAGTTTTTTGAAGAACAAGTTACCATCCTACTATCTTTGTGTAAATTCCTGTGCAAAATCATTTTTTTGCGGAAATTACAGATCTCCCAGGGCGCCTCTCATTGCTTCCAGAGTTTCGTCGATCACTTCATCTGTGTGTGCTGTGGAAAGGAACATTGCCTCAAACTGGGACGGCGCAAGATGGATGCCACGTTTCAGCATTCCCTTGAAATATTTTGCAAAAAGATCCAGGTTGGAAGTTTTTGCGGAAACATAATCTTTTACTTCCTGATCTGTAAAGAAGATACTTGCCAGGGAAGAATCATAATTCACCTGATATGGAAGGCCTTTTTCCTCCACGATCTTTTTCAGACCTCCGTAAAGTTTCTCTCCTTTTACTGCCAGCTCTTTATAGATCTCCTGATGCTCATAGAGATATTTCAGCTGTGTGAATCCTGCTGCCATGGCAACCGGATTTCCACTTAAGGTACCTGCCTGGTATACAGGACCACACGGTGAGATCAGATCCATGATCTCTTTGCGGCCGCCATATGCACCTACCGGCATTCCTGCGCCGATGATTTTTCCATAGGTGACAAGATCCGGGCGAATGCCAAAATACTCTGCGGCTCCGCCAAAGGCAAGACGGAATCCTGTGATTACCTCATCAAAGATCAGCAGACAGTTATGCTCATCACAAAGCAGGCGAAGCCTCTTTAAGAAACCTGGTTTCGGAGGAACTACGCCCATGTTTGCTCCTACTGCTTCCACGATCACTGCCGCCACATTTCCCTCTTCCTGTTTGAGAAGCGCTTCCACGCTGGCCGCATCATTGTAGGTTGCAGTCATGGTATCCTGTGTGCAGCCCTTGGGAACACCGGCGCTGTCCGGAATACCGCTTGCCATGACACCGGAACCGGCACTTACCAGAAGGCAGTCACTGTGTCCGTGGTAGCAGCCTGCAAATTTGATGATCTTGTCTTTTCCGGTGAAACCTCTTGCCGCACGGATGGCACTCATAACAGCCTCTGTTCCGGAGTTTACCATACGAATCATATCTACATGCGGAATATGCTCACAGATAAATTCCGCAATCTCCACCTCAATTCCTGTGGCGCAGCCAAAGCTCAGACCATTTTCACAGGCTTTTATCACGCTTTCACGGATCGCCGGGAAATTATGCCCCAGGATCATCGGGCCCCAGGAATCAATGTAATCCACATAACGGTTTCCGTCCACATCATAGATGTAACATTTATCAGCTTTTTCAATAAAACGAGGTGCCTCACCGATGGCTCCGTAAGATCTTACCGGGCTGTTTACACCTCCCGGAATTCTTTTTACCGCACGCTCAAATAACTGTTCTGATTTTGTCATCAGCCGATTCTCCCTTCATCCATAAGTCTTGCCAGAAGTTCTGCATAGTAGGTAAGATAGATCTGTGCGCCGGAACGGAATGCTCCGGTAGCCATCTCGCCTACGATTCTTTCCTCATCAATCCAGCCATTTGCGGCTGCAGCTTTTACCATGGCATATTCACCACTGACACTGTATGCCGCAACTGGTACATTGGTGGCTTCCTTTACCTGCCAGATCATATCCTGATATGCAAGAGCCGGTTTTACCATGATGATGTCTGCGCCTTCCTCAACATCTGTAAGGGCTTCTTTCAGGCCTTCTCTGCTGTTGTGCGGGTCCATCTGGTAACTCTTTCTGTCACCAAAAGACGGAGCAGAATCAGCCGCTTCACGGAACGGGCCATAAAATGCGGAAGCATATTTTACCGCATAGGACATAATCGGAGTTGTATAATGTCCGGCTTTATCCAGGCACTCCCTGATTGCTGCAACACGGCCATCCATCATATCGGAAGGTGCTACCATATCCGCTCCTGCCTCTACGTGGGAAAGTGCTGTTTTTGCAAGAAGATCCAGTGTTTTGTCATTGTCCACATCATGGCCGCAGAGAACGCCGCAGTGTCCATGGGAAGTGTACTCACACATGCATACGTCTGTTACATAATAAAGTTCCGGGAATTTCTCTTTTGCAATGCGAAGAGCTCTCTGAACAATTCCCTCCGGATCATAGGCACCGCTGCCCACTTCATCCTTATGGTCAGGAATACCAAAAAACATTACACTGCCAACACCTGCTTTGGAAAGCTGCTCCAATTTATAGGGAAGACGATCCAGGCTATAGCGGTACTGTCCGGTCATGGACGGAATTTCTTCTTCCTTGTTTTCTCCCTCCATCACAAACATGGGATACATAAGAGAAGATTTATCCATTCTTGTCTCACGTACCATCTTACGAAGGTTTTCACTGCCTCTTAATCTTCTTGGTCTTTTTGTCAGTTCCATGATCATTCGCTCCTTTTCATATCCTCCACCAGTTTGACAAGACTGTCAATGGTGGCTTTTTCTGCCATATATGCTTTCATTCCAAAGCTCTCGGCTGCCGCTTTCGTCTGTCTGCCGATGCAAGCTGCCCTGACCTTTGAATAATCCAGTCCTTTTGTTCCCTCCACAAATCCTTTCACAGTGGAAGCACTTGTAAATACCGCACAGCTGATCTGTCCTGTCTCAAATTCCTTCTTTTCATCAATAAGCTGACTCTTTTCGTAAAGAGTCTGATAGGTTGGAATATCCTCAACCTCAGCCCCTGCCTGTGCCAGAAATTCAGTAAGCTTTTCGTTGCCTTTTTCCGCCCGCGGGATGAGAATTTTTTCTCCGCCGGAAAGGATCTCTGAAAGTTCCTTTCCAAGGGTATCCCCGTCATATACAGACGGCACAAAGTCTGCCAGAAGGCCCCTTTCTTTCAGAGCCTTTTTGGTTCCCTCACCGATCACTGCCAGACGGATCTTTCCCATGGCACGGATATCTTTTCCATGGCGGACGAGTTCCTCAAAGAATACCCTCACCCCTGTAGGGCTGGTAAATACAAGCCACTGATAATTTTCCAGGTGATCCATTGCTTCATACAAACGGCTCTGATCTTCCATGGGTACCGTACGGATTGCCGGAAGTTCCAGAACCTCTGCGCCTTTTTCCCGGAGTTTGTCCGCAGTTCTGGAAACTAGTTCTTTTGGCCTTGTGACAAGAACTTTCCAGCCTGCAAGAGGCAGTTCTTCATACCAGTCAAACTTCTCTGCCAACGTACATACCTTACCTACTACAATGATCGCCGGTGTCTCAATTCCCTGGCGTTTTACCTCTTCTTCCAGGGTGGAAACGGTAGCCACGATCCGTTTCTGTCCTGCTGTAGTGCCTTTTTGAAGGATTGCCGCAGGCATATCTTTTTCCATGCCTGCATTTATAAGACCGGCACAGATATCCGGAAGTGCCGACACACCCATCAGAAATACAAGAGTTCCCTTTGTATCAACAAGCGCACGGAAATCAATGTCATATTCTTTTCCGGCTCTTTTATGCCCTGTGATGATGTGGACCGAAGAGCAGAAATCTCTGTGCGTTACCGGAACCCCGTTATATGCCGGTACTGCAATGGAAGAAGTAACTCCCGGAACGACTTCGTAAGGGATCCCATTCTCCCGAAGAAGCTCCAGTTCCTCTCCACCTCTTCCAAAGAGGAATGGATCGCCACCTTTCAACCGCACCACACGAAGCCCCTTCTGCGCCTCCTCAAGAAGCACCTGATTGATATTTTCCTGCCGCATGATGTGGTGACTGGCACGTTTGCCTACATTGATCAGTCTGGCGTTTTCCGGGATTCTCGACAGAACACCCTGACCTACCAGACTGTCATATACAACCACATCTGCCTGCTCCAGCACTTTCAGGCCTTTTAATGTAAAAAGGCCGATGTCGCCAGGACCTGCTCCTACCAGCCATACTTTTCCTGTTTTCATCTGTTTTCTCCTTTTTTCCGAAGAGTTTCTGCCAGTTCTCTGCCTAAACTTTCCGCATCTGCCTTATTGCCACACAGTGTTCCTGTTACATAGGAACCGTCTTTTTCATTATAATAAAGTCCTCTGAGATAAAGCTCATCTCCGGAAATTTCTGCATGGGCAGCTACCGGAGAAGAACATCCTCCATCCAGAAGTTTTACAAAGGCACGCTCTGCTCTTCCTGCGGCCCAGGCCTCTTCATCACAGTAACCGTTCAGGAAACTGTAATCCTCACCTTTTCGTCCCTGTACCGCAAGGATTCCCTGGCCTGCTGCCGGAATGATCTCATCGGCTGTAAAATACCGGTTGATCCTGGATTCCAGTCCAAGTCTCTTAAGCCCGGCTGCAGCCAGGATCAGTGCACTGTACTGCCCTTCATCCAGTTTCCGGAGTCTTGTCTGAAGATTTCCACGGATGCTTTTGACCTCCATATCCGGATACAGCTTCTTAAGCTGAAGTGTACGTCTCAGGCTGGAACATCCGAGAGGCTTACTTTTATCCAGCTCGGAAACTCCCTCCGGAAGTACCAGTACATCTCTTGGATCTTCTCTTCTGGAAAAGGCCAGAAGGGGCAGTTCTTCCGGAACTTCCATAGGCATATCTTTCAGGCTGTGCACAGAAAGGATACTTCTTCCATCCATCAGTGCTTTATCCAGTTCCTTTACAAAAAGTCCCTTTCCGCCAACCTTGTCCAGGGTGCGGTCCAGAATGATATCTCCGGTGGTTTTCATGGTAAGGATTTCCACTTCCATTTCCGGATTTTTTTCTTTTATATAATCACGGACCATTTCACTCTGGAGTACCGCAAGTTTACTCTCCCTGCTGCCAATTATAATCTTACTTTTCTTCGTCTTCATCATCCTGCTCCTTCAGTACCTTTTCCAGCGCTTTCTGAATTTCTTCCCTGACACGCTTTGCCTTTTTGTGGTCAAGACCGCTGGCTGTAACTCCTACTACCATTTCATCTCTCATATAGATACCCGGGAAATAAAAATCACAGGATTCACGGTCGGAGGCTACATTTACATAAATGCCCTCCTCCCTGCAGACACGGTGGATCTCATCATTCAATTTCCAGTCATTGGTGGCCGCAATTACCATATAGGCACTGGCAAAATCAGAACGCTTTACAGGACGGATATGTAAAGTTACTGTCCCGGCTTTTCCAAGATCCATAAGTTCCTGTGTGACTTTTGTCGCCACGACTGTGATATTTCTTGTAAATTTCAGAAGTGTTTTTACTCTTCTGGTGGCAATATTGCCACCGCCTGCCACAACAATATTCTTGTCTGACAGATCAATAAACATGGGGAAATATGGTTTATTCTTCATAAAGTTTCTCCAGTCCTTCCACACATTCCAGAAAAACATCCTGGTTCAGACTGTCACGAAGTCCGAAGATCAGTTTATTCACAACCTTCCCGGCTGCAGTATCCACTGCTTTTTTCAGCTTCTCCCTGTCTGAATCTTCCATAGGAGTTTTCCGGAATATTTTTTCGATTCTTAAGTTCAGATCTTCCACAGCATCAGCCTTGATTTCCTGAATACGGGGAATAATATCACGGCCATCCAGCCACTGGAAGAATTCTTCCATCTGTTCTTTTACAATTTTTCCTGCTGCTTCCAGGTTATCTGCAAGTTCCTTTGGTGTTTCGCTGGTACGGAAGCTGTCCATATCATAAAGTGTGATATTTTCTTTCTTTCGGATCTCCGGATCAATATCTCTCGGGACTGCCAGATCAATAAGAATCATTGGCCGTTCCACCCGTACATCCTCAAACAGTTCTTCCGTCAGTGTATAGTTGGGACTTGCCGTCGCACTGACAACCAGATCACATTCCGGCAGATAGTCCATTCTTTCCCCATAGTTGATTCTGCTGCATCCAACCGGAATGTTTACCACTCCGCTTCTGTACTGACGGATTGTAACCGTCACATCCGCACCGGCCTCCCTGAGTGTCTGTGCTGCCATTTTTCCCATTTCACCGTTTCCGATTACCATACAGACTTTATTTCTTACATGGTATCCGCCCTCCTCAAGAAAGCGGATTGCCTGATGGATCACAGAAGGATTTCCGTGGGAAAAAGGAACCTCTGTCTTGATCTTCTTTCCTGCAGTTACAGCCATCCGGAACAGCACCTCCAGAACGCTGTCTGTAGTAAACTCTTCCCTTGCAAAACTCAACGCGTCTTTTACCTGGGTAAGGATCTGGTCCTCTCCCAGAATCTGAGATTTCAGTCCGCTTGTGAGATAAAAAAGATGCTCTACAGCCTCCTCATTTTCTCGGCTGATAAAGTATTTTCGGTATTCTTCCCCTTCAATTCCCTTCAGCCTGCAAAGCCACTGATAGAGTTCCGGTTTTTCATTTTCTTCCGTGCTTACCCAGAGTTCCAGCCGGTTGCAGGTTGACAGAATAATACACCCACAGATCCCCGGCTCTTTTTTCAGCTTAAGCAGTGCCTCACCGGTATTCTTCCTGGTGAAGGCAAAAAGAGCTCTGATATCCACAGGTGCCATATTATGGTCAATTCCAAGCATGAATATACTCATGTCTTTCGTTCTCCTTTGTTTCCAGGTGGTTTCATCCACCAACGATATGTCAAGCGAATATTCGCAATTATATAACTGTATTCCCATACATTTCTCATATGTCCGCAGTCTTTTATAATGATAAACATTTCCGCCCGGAAAGTCAACTACGATTGACAATCCTGTACCCTCCTTTTATAATAACTTCAGGTAGAAAATGCGGAAAATATATTTCAGGATGGAGGAAATCCCTGTATGAATGCAGCTTCAAAAAAAGCAATCCTCATAGTCAGTTTTGGTACAAGCTATGAGAATACCCGTAAACGAACCATTGACGCCATCGAACGTGATATCGCCGATGCGTTTCCTGTCTGTCCGGCCTATCGTGCCTGGACAAGCAAGATGATCATTGCCAAATTAAAAAAACGTGACGGAATCATTATACACACCGTAAAAGAAGCCATGGAACAGATGCTTCTCGATGGAATTACTGATGTGATCGTACAGCCTACTCATGTAATCAATGGAATTGAAAACGACCAGATGAAAGCAGACGCCCTTTCTTTCCGTGACCGTTTTTCAAGTATTGTTTTCGGAAATCCCCTTCTTACCACAGAAGAAGATAACCAGGCTGTTGTCCAGGCTGTTGCTGGTGAGTTTCAGGATATGGACCAGGAAACAGCCCTTGTTCTCATGGGACACGGAACCGAGCATTATGCAAATTCTGTTTATGCTGCCCTGGATTATCGTTTTAAAGATATGGGCCATAAAAATATCTTTCTCGGAACTGTTGAGGCTTATCCTGCCCTGGATTCTCTTCTCCGGGCTGCGGACAGCTTTCAGCCAAAAAAGATTGTCCTTGCTCCTTTTATGATCGTAGCAGGCGATCATGCACAGAACGATCTGGCCGGTGAAGATCCGGATTCCTGGATGAACCGCCTTTCCTCGGAAGGGTATGAGGTAACTCCCGTACTGAAGGGTCTTGGCGAATATCCGAAAATCCGCCAGATTCTCGTAGATCATGTACAGCAGGCCATGGACGCTTCCATCTGATCCGGAGAGAACAGTTCTTCTGCATATTTATGATAAAAAAACTGCACCGTGATCCATTTTAGGATCTTCCGATGCAGTTTTTATGTTATATTTTATAAAATGTTGATCTTCCTGACCGTTTTATGCCATCAGTTCATCCAGTCTTGCCTTCACAGCAAGGATAAATTCTTTACTGTTCAGTACCTGTACATCTTTCAGGGAAGTGATCAGCGCAAGGTCTTTTGTCATCTTTCCGCTCTCGATGGTATCCAGTGTTGCTTTTTCCAGTTTTCCCGCAAAATCAGCAAGTGCTTCATTTCCGTCCAGCTCTCCTCTCTTGCGGAGTGCTCCTGTCCATGCAAAGATTGTTGCCACAGAGTTTGTGGAGGTTTCTTTTCCCTCAAGATGACGGTAATAATGTCTCTGAACTGTTCCGTGAGCAGCCTCATACTCAAAATATCCTTTCGGAGATACCAGCACGGAAGTCATCATTGCAAGAGAACCGAATGCGGAAGAAACCATATCACTCATAACATCCCCATCATAGTTCTTGCAGGCCCAGATAAATCCACCTTCTGCCTTCATAACACGGGCTACGATATCATCGATCAGACTGTAGAAGTAAGTCAGGCCGACTTCTTCAAATTTATCTTTAAACTCTGCCTCAAAGATCTGCTGGAAAATCTCTTTAAATCTTCCATCGTATGTCTTGGAAATGGTATCCTTGCTTCCGAACCATACATCCTGTTTGGTATCCAGTGCATAATTAAAGCAGCTTCTTGCAAAGCTCTTTACGGAATCATCCAGGTTGTGCATGCCGCGGAGAACACCTGCTCCGTCAAAATGCTGGATCAGTTCTTTACGCTCTTCTCCGTCCTCGCCCTCAAATACGAGATATGCATCTCCCGGTTTGTCAATATAAAATTCTGTATTTTTATAGATGTCACCATATGCATGACGTGCAAGTGTGATCGGTTTCACCCAGTTCTTTACACATGGCTCAATTCCTTTTACTACAATCGGAGCGCGGAATACGGTTCCATCAAGAATAGCACGGATCGTTCCATTAGGACTCTTGTACATTTTTTTCAGATCATACTCTTCCATTCTGGCTGCATTCGGTGTGATGGTAGCACATTTTACTGCAACTCCGTATTTCTTGGTTGCTTCTGCCGCATCAATCGTCACCTGATCATCTGTCTCGTTTCTGTGTTCAAGGCCAAGATCATAATACTCTGTATTCAGTTCCAGATATGGTGTGAGAAGTTCGTCTTTGATGATCTGCCACAGAATACGTGTCATCTCGTCTCCATCCATCTCAACTAAAGGTGTCTGCATTTTGATTTTTTCCATATTATTTTCTCCTTTTGAGGTTTATTCTCCTGTCCGGATTCCAGGTGCTCTTTCCTTTAGAATCTTTCTTTGGCACTTTTACTGTACATTGTACTCATATTTTTCATTTCCGTCAACGCTTTTATGCTTTACCACACTATGTTTATAAGAATTGTATAATAATTTAGTTTTTTATTAATTTTTCACAGTTAAATTTTCCCCACCCCTGCTGATTTCTGGGAAGTCCCATATCATCCGTGCTTTCTCTTAACAACATCTTTATTTCCACGTTAGAAAGCTGCGGCTCTTTTTCCAGAAGACAGGCAATTCCTCCGGATACCAGCGGCGTTGACATGGAAGTTCCACTCTTGATCCG
>ENA-OPVL01000516-OPVL01000516.1-human-gut-metagenome-genome-assembly--contig:-NODE-516-length-26536-cov-2.617462_pt1 | contig 26536 bp, 17 predicted proteins | sample MGYA00241496_ERZ501984 | MGnify/ENA primary metagenome ERZ501984 (study PRJEB25962, sample SAMEA2042986) | human gut metagenome | biome: human gut; feature: human-associated habitat; material: faeces... | reverse complement strand
CACACGCCAGTAGCCGATATGGATGATGTTCTCCGGGCTGGTGGTGGAGCAAGCCATCGACCAGAACGTCCTGATGCCGCGCGCGGCCATCGGGGCCATCTTCGGGTTGGCGAGCACCGCCTGCTCGGCGGCTTCCCAGGTCTGCTGGATGGCGGCGTCATCCGAATCAATGTAATGCTCGAAGCTTTCCCATTCACCGAGCCAGTCGGTGATGTCGAAGGCCGTGGAATCCGTGGTGTTGCTGGCGGTCATTGCGCGTTCCTTTCATGGGTGGATGCGGTGGCGAAATTGGTAGAGGCATTAGGGTTGGGGCTGCTGGCATCTGGGTTACTGGCATGCGAGCCGTTGTTCCCGGAATCGTCGGCGCCAAGATTGACAATGCGGTCGCACCAGCCGGCGGCGAGCTCCTCATCGTGGGTGACCACGAGAATCGCCTTGCCTTGGCTCGCCAGTTGCCGCAGCAGTTCGCCGACCTGCTCCATGTGGTAGCGGTCGAGTCCGCTGGTGGGCTCGTCAAGGATGATGAGGTCCTTGCCGCACATCAATGCCGAGCCGATGGCAACCCGCTGCTTCTGCCCGCCGGACAGGCTCATCGGATGCCGTTCGGCGAACGCTGCAAGGTCAAGATCGGCCATGACCTGATTGGCTTGAGCGGTGATGCCGGCATCCGTCTCGTCGAGTCCGATGAGCAGTTCCTCGCGCACGCTGTCGGAGAACAGTTGGTAGTTGACATCTTGCATGACTAGGAATCCGGCGCGGGTCAGGTCGCGCGGTTTCGCGGGCACGCCGTTGAGCTCGATGCGGCCCGAAACAGGCTTGATGAGTCCGGTCAACGTGCGCACGAGCGTGGTCTTGCCGCAGCCGTTGTTGCCCATGAGCCCGGTGATTTCGCCGGCACGGAACCGCAGGTCCGGGATGGCGCGGGTGAAGCCGTCCTTGCCTTTGTATCCGATGGTGAGGTTATGGGTGCCGAGCAATGCCGAAGTGCACTCATCCGCGGCCGGGCTTGAAGCCAGCGTCGCAATCCGGTGCCGATACGGTTGCAGGTCCAACGCCCGCAATCCCATGGCGGCCACGCAGCCGGGGGAGAGGGACAGGAATTCATCGGCCTCGTAATCCTGCACGATATGCCCGCCGTCGAATACCACGTACCGGTCGGCCACGCCGTTGAGCCATGCGAGTCGGTGTTCGGCGATTACGATGGTGAGCCCTTCGTCCTTCATCTGCTCGATCATGGCGCGCATGTCCGCGATGGCGTTCGCGTCGAGATTGCTGGTCGGCTCATCCAATACCACGACCCTGGGCCCCAGCATGGTGGCCGCCGCCACGGCGATGCGCTGCTTTTGGCCGCCCGACAGGTGGAAGATGCTGCGATGCAGCAGATGCCCAATGCCAAAGCGCTCAGCCACGGCCGTGATACGACGATTGATGTCCTCGGCCGGCAGCCCTATGTTTTCGGCCGGGAAGGCGAGCTCGTCGGTGACGTTCGCGTTGAAATACTGGGTTTTCGGGTTTTGGAACACGCTGCCGACCAGCGGGGTGAGCCGGTCGATCGGCACGGTCTCCACATCCAGCCCGCACGTGGTCTGGTTGCCGGCGAACGCACCATGGAAGAATGAGGGGATGAGCCCGTTGGCAACGCGCGTATAGCTGGTTTTGCCGCAGCCGCTCGCCCCGCACAGCACGATGCACTCGCCTGCGGGCACGGTCAACGTGATGTCGCGCAATGCCGGCTCTGCGGCATGGTCATAGGTAAAGGAGATGCCACGGGAGGCGATGGTTCCCGCAGACGTGTCGAGTGGGCCACCCTTGCCGGTCCCAATAATGGCAGTTGCATTCGGCTGCGATTGGTTTCCACCCATCAGATCACCCCCGCGATATCGAGCGCGAGCGGCAAAGTGACCACAATCATGACCAGCCAGTCGACCACGGTCATACGGATCAGCGTGCGCGAGGTGTGCTCGCCCTCACGCCCGAGCCCCTTGGTCAGTGCCGCCACCGACAGGTCCTGTGCCACATTGGTGGCGTTCATCAGCAGCGGAATCAGAATGTATTCCAACGATTGGGCCGGGTGACGAACCAGCCCCCAGCCGCCGGAGGCGATGCCGCGCAACGCCATCGCATTGCGAATCTGCCGGTAATCCTCGGCGATGGTCGGGAAGAAGCGGATGACCACCACACAGGGAATCACCACGGCCTCAGGCACGCGCATACGCCGCATCGCGCAGATGAACGCGCTCGCGGACGTGGTGGTGAACGTATACGCGCCGGTGATGAAACAGGGCAGCATCATCGTGACGCCCACGGCCAGCGCGGAGACCACATGCAGCCACGGCAGTCCCAGGGCATCGGGGTCGAGCATTCCCAGCGCGGTGAGTACGGCATAGGTCACGCCGAAGTTCAACGCGGTTCGCCATCGGGCGGCCGCCAGCAGGGGTAGCAGGAACAGCACGACCATGACGATTTGCGTGGCGAGCCCTACGTGGAAGAACAGCATGAGGTTCGCCACCAGCAGAAGGTAGAGTTTCGCGCGCGGATCGAGCGTCCGGCGGGCAGGATTCATCAGGCGATACCGGCCTTGATGAAGTGCTTCTTCATCATGCGCTGGCCGAACCAGCCGCCGAGAACCGCGCACACCAGAATCGCGATCATCGAGATGAAGAACGTGCCGGTGTTGATGTTGGCGAATACGCCGTCGATGTAGGCTGCGTCCTTGCCGCGCGCCTGCAGGCTCGCCACGTAGGCGTCCTTCATGAACCACAGGGGCAGGATCGGGCCGGTCAGGCCGTAGGAGAACACCACGTAGCTGACGAGCAGTAGCGCCTTGCTCTTATACTTGCCGGCGCGCGCGATGAGGTCGGCCGCCACCGGGAACACGATGCTGGCGATGAACGAAAGCACGAAATGCCCGGAGATGAACAGGAACAGTCCGATGATCACGCCCATGACGGTGATGCCGCCGAATTTGCCGAGGCGTGCGGCCAGCAGCATGTACACGCAGCCGGAGATGAGGGCCGTGATGGCGGGCAGGAAGATGGAGCCGAAGCCGCTGGTGAACAGGGTGCTCACCAGTGTGGCGATGCACACCATCACGAAGTACAGGGCCGCAAACACGCCGATGGTGATGAGGTCGGAGACCTCCAGTTTGCCGGATTTGGCGGGCTTGTTGAGCTGGTCAGAGGTTTCGGCGGGCGTGTTCGGTGCGGTCACGATGTTTTCCGTTTCGTATGCATTGACAATATTCCTCTCGCCAATCTAACGATGATTTCCCGCAGAGGCAATAGTCTGTCTGTGATTTTTAGCATGGCTTGGCGCCCCTCCCTGTGGGGGGCGAAGGACGTGGCGCGGGCGGGGTGTGGTTCGCGGCTATCGGCTAGTATGGTGCGGTCACGACAGAGGGAGGCATGCTGTGGCCGATGTGATGCGGGAGCTGGAACGGCTGCGACCGGTGTATGAGACGGGCGTCCTGCGGTTGCTGTTGCGCCAGAACGCGATGCTGTACGTGTCGCTGCTGCGTTCCACGTTCGACCCGCTCACCGGCGAGCTGCCGCGCGAGACCGTGGAGGAGCGGTTCGCGCAAAGTCTGAACGCTCTGGCCGACGCCGGCGAATATGCGCCGCGCGAGGACCAGACCTTCGCCGAGGCCGCCCATCAGATCCTCGCCGACCTGACCCGTGAAGGCGAAGGCGACTACGCCTGGCTCGCCAACTCGCATGATGCGGCCTCACACCGATTCCTCTACCGTTTGACGGCCCGCGCCCACCGCGCCATCGAGGCGCTGAGCAGGCTCGAAGACGAATCACGCGCCCTGTCCGGCGCGCAGGCCAACAGCATCATCATGGAAATCGAGCACGCGCGCATGCAGCTGACCGCCGACCCCGGCGAGCGCATCAAACTCCTCAACCGTGAAATCAAGGAACGCAAGCACGAGATCAAACGCATCCAACAGGGCAAGCAGCATGCCACGCTGAGCGAAGCCCAGGTGGAGGACGTGATCGCCGTGATCCACAACACGCTGCGCGGCGTGCCCATCGACCTGCGCGAACTCGTGCTCGACGAGCGGGACAACGGCGACGCCTTGCGTCGGCGCATGCAGGCCGGCGACATCAGCGTGGACGAGAACCTGACCCGCTACCACGATGAATACCGCCGCTCGTTCCGCGAATCAGACAGCGGCCGCCGCTTCGAGGACGCCTTCCAGGTGATCATCACCGACGAGGGTCGCCAGCAAATCGACGAAGCCCTGCGCGCCATCGCCAAAACCCCGTATCTGGCCGGCGAATCCGGCGTGCTGCTCGGCCAGATCCGCGACGAACTGGCCCGCATCTACGACGGCATCGAAGCCGTGCGCCGCCAGATGCGCGTCTCCGACGAGGCGATCAGCCGGCTCGTGCGCCAGCAAACCGACACTCGCTACCGTACGATGCTCACCCGCTTGAACCGACTGTACGCGCGCCTCAACGCGGATGCGAAAACCCATATGGGAGACGCCTCGCGCCCGTACGACACGGCCACCTCGGACGCGCTGTTCGCGCCATTGCCGATGCGCCCGGCCAAATCCATGACCCGCGCCACCGCACCCGGCCTGAGCGACCTCGCCGCCGAAGCCCCGCAGTCGACTCCGGTGGCCGATCTGCGGGACATGGTCAACAGCGGCGGCCCCCGACTCCTGCGCATGGTCAGCCTCATCCGGCGCAACCCGGTGACCGTTGACAGGTCCGATGACAGGCCCGGCGCAACCCTCGTGGACATCGCCGCCAGCTTCAACCGGCTGCCCGAAAGCGAACGCCGCGAAAGCGAGATCGTCGGCTTCCTGGGCGGGCTGGGAGCCGTAAGCGGCAACGCCATCGCCGACGAGCCGTCCACTGACGGCGTCGGCGTCGGGGTCGACAGCGACATCGCCACCGAGCCGGCTCCGGCGCAGCGCGGCGATACTGCGACCTGGCATTGCGTATCGATCGACGGCGAGCCCCGGAACTGGATCACTAGACCGGTGCTGGCCGACATGGACGAGCTGAGCATCATTGTGGAGGAAGGATGACCGTGGCCGAGGAACACGAGGAACACGAGGAGCATATGGACAACGCCAACCCGTACGCCCTGTTCGAAGGCGACATCGGCGACATGCCGGCCGAGGCACGCATGGCCGCCATCGCCCTCAAACGTGACCGCTATATCAGCGGGCCCACCTACGACACCGTGCTCGACAACCGCGACGCCGTCGTACGCTCCCTGAACAACGACCTGCTCGACTTGGTGATCAACGAACGCTACCGCATCATGTACGCCACGCCCGTGGCCGGCGACGACGTGACCCTGCGCTCGCTCAAAACCCGTGTCAGCCTCAAACGCGAGGAGGCCGCGCTGCTCGCCTTCCTGCGCATCCGCGTCCTCGAATACGAGAACGTGCACGCCGACCCCGCCGACTGGCTCGTCAGCTTTGAGGAGATCCGCGCCGCGCTCGCCACCGGCGCCGGCTATCTGGCCGCCCGCAACGACGAGGAAGGCGTGGCAAAGCAGATCGGCGCCATCGTCTCCGCGATGATCACCTACGGGTATTTGGTGCGCCTGGACGACGAAGCCATGTACCAGATCACGCCGCTCGTGCCCGTGGTGCTCGACCGCGAACTGGCCGACACCTGGCTCGACGTCGCGGAACACGGCGACGGCGACACGGAAGATGACGATGACGACGAGAAGGGAGCCGAATGATGCAGGCGACAGACGTGCAGATGATCGCGGACCGGTGGATGCTGGAATCCCGCCGACTCATCAACTGGGGCTCCTATGAGGGCTACCACGAATTCCGCCCCTCCACGGACCACAAGCTGCCGGTGACCCTGCTCGCCGGCGCCAGCGAATCCGGCAAATCCACGCTGGTCGACGCGCAGATCTCCCTGCTGTACCCAACCGGTACGCCGTTCAACAAGGCCTCGAACTCCGGCCGCTCCGAACGCAGCGACTACACCTACCTGCGCGGCATGGTCGGCGTGGGCAGCACCGAAACCGGCGACGAGCCGCTCTACCTGCGCGGCCGCGACGAGAACGGCGCACCGCAACCCGTGTGGGGCGCCATCGTGGACACCTATCGCAACCAGACCACCGGCCAGGTGCTCTCCTGCGCCAAATTCCTCTACCTGATGCCCGGCGACGGCCGCGGCGACGTGCGCCGACAGTACGTGGTCTGGGGCAAGCCCGTGGACCCCAGGCGCATGGACCAATACCGTGACGCCCCGTTCACGCCGGCCCAGCTCAAAGCCACCTACCCCGACTGCCTCACATTCCCCAGCGCCGAAGCGTTCCACACACACATCTGGAGCGCAATGGGCCTGAGCGAGGCCGCCTGTCGACTGCTGCACAAGATCCAGTCCGCCGACGCGCCCTCCCGGCTCGACGACATCTTCAAACAAGGCGTGCTCGGCGTGCCCGAAGCCCTGGACCTGGCCCGCACCACGGTCGAGGACTACGAACGTTACGACGAGAACTTCCACGCCATGGACGAGAAGACCCGCCGCATGGACACGCTGCGCGGCATCCAACAGGCCTACGGCGAATACGCCGCCGCACGCGGCAAGGCCCGCGCCTTCGAACCGGTCAAGCCGGCCGTCGACGGCACGGTACCGGCCGTGCTGCGCGACTGGGCATTGGCCCGCATGCGCGGCGAAGTCGCCGTCCAACTGCCCGCCGACCGCGCCGAACAACAGAACAGCGAGGCGGAAGCCAAGCTGCTGCGCCGCCGAACCGAAGACCTGCGCACCCGTCTCGACATGATCCGCGGCCAGATGCAGGGTCTGGACGGCGGCAACCTGACCCGACTCGAACTCGAACTCGACCAGGCCCGCCGCACCCTCGAAGACGTGCAAGCCAACCGAACACGAATCGAACAAACGTTCGCATCCATCGGCGAGACGCTGCCCGGCGACGAACAAGCCTGGAACGAACGCCGCATCAACGCCGTGAACTTCAAACGCGAATACAACAAACGAGACGGCGAATGCGAGGAAGCCCTCACCGCCGCCATCAACGCGCGGGCCGGCGCACGCGGCGACCTCGAACGACTGCAACGCGACTTCGACCGGCAACGCTCCCAGCGCACCCGCATCTCCCAGCAGATGGACGAAACCCGCGCCATGCTCTGTCGCGCCACCGGACTCACCCCCGCCGAACTGCCGTACGTGGCCGAACTCATGGACGTGAACGAACACGAGGAAGACTGGCGTCTCGCCATGAACGTCGCCTACGCGCCCATCGCCCAGACCATCCTCGTCGACAAGCGCCACGAACAGGGCTTCGCCGCCAAAGTCAGCACCATCGACCCGCGCACCATGCCCCGACGCACCTGGCAGTTCGTGGACACCGCACGCCACTACGACGACACCGGCGCGCACGCGAACATACTCACCGGAGAACAGGACGGCGACTGGTTGTCCGGCAAACTGCGCTACCGCGACGACTCGCCCTTCGCCGACTGGCTGCGCTCGCAGACCCAGGACGAACGATTCGACGCCCTATGCGTCACCGCCATCGACGACACCGACCGCACCAACCGTCAGGTGCAGGCCGACGGTCAGATCAAATCCGGCGCACGCGGCCAGCACGGCACCAAAGACCGCGCCCAGGTCATCGGATTCGTCAACGAAACCTACCTCAACGCGCTCGCAGCGCAGGTCGACGCCGCCCGCAACGCGCTCAGCCAAGCCGACACCGACTACACGGCCGCCAAAACACAGTCCGATAACCTCCACCGCGAACTCGAACTGGCCAACCAGCTCGCCTACACGTCATGGGAACGCATCGACATCGCCGGCGCGCAACGGACCATCACGGACACGCAGGACGCCATCGCATCCATCAAAAACGATCCCAAACTCGCCGAACTCGCCAAACAGCGCGACGAACTGAACGCCGAACTCGACCGTGTGGAACGCCAGCGCATCGAATCCGACCAGGCCGCGGCCCGCGCCGGCAGCGCCGTCGAAGCGGCGCTCATCTGGCTGCGCGACCATGCCGACACCGGCACGACGGACGCCGCCGGTGCCACCGCCGACAATGACGATGACGCCGCTTCCGGCCCGCTGCCGGACGAAGTCACGGCGGCGCTCGCCGAATCCTACGACAACCGATTCGCCGGGCTGGCGGACGCGGCCATGCGCGCGCACATGATCATCGGCGCGGGCGCGGCAGGAACGCAGGCGCCGGGGGAGAGTTTCCCCGAACGCACCATCGCCGGCATCGGCAAGGACATGACCTCCCGCATCAATCTGCTGAACGGCCAGGCCGACGCCGCGCGCACCGGCGTCGAATCGAAAATGAGCACCTACATCGCGCTCTACGCGGCCGACGACGATTCGCTGACCGCCAGCGTGGAGGACTACCGGTACTATCTCGACGAACTCGCCAGCCTCACCCAGCTGGCCGCGGTTGCCGCCACCGACGCCGAATACCGGCGCTGCCTCGAACAGCTGCTCAGGAGCTTCCTGACCATCAAACGCGCCATCGACACGGATGCCAGTGACATCCACGACCAGCTTGACCGCATCAACGCCATGCTCAAAGGCCAACAGTTCGGTCCCAAGCACGGCAGCCTGTCCCTGCACGCGGACGTGCGCCGTCCCGAGCGCGCCTTCTGGACGCAGCTCATCCGCGTCATCGGCACCCTGAACGATTGGAAATCCGCCGACGTCAACGATTCCGACGCCTCGCGCAAGGCCTTCGCGGCCTGTGCGCCGATGGTCGGGCTGCTGCGCGCCGAACTCGCGCAGGTCAAGGACACGAACGGCGTGAAAAGCTACGGCGCCCGCAATCTCGACCCGCGCTGCCGCTCGTCCTTCTACGCCATCGTGCATCATGCCGACGGTCCGGACGAACGCATCACCTCCACCGGTGGTCGCTCGGGCGGCGCCTTGCAGGAGCTCACCTCGTTCGTATACGGCGCGGCGCTCATCTACCTGCTTGGCGGCGGCCTGACCAGCGAGCCCTCGTACACCACGCTGTTCCTCGACGAGGCGCTCATCAAGGCCGACGGCCGTTACACGCAGCGCGCCCTCACGGTGCTGCCGCGCCTCGGATTCCAGGTCATCGTCTCCGCCCCGGAAAGCAAGACCGGTGAAATCCTCGAGGTCTCCACCAAGGCCTACGTGACCTACAAGGACCCCGACACCGGCCTCACCTCCCTGCGCGAGGCCGTGCTGTACCAGAATGACATGGACGATGAATCATCGTCGGATATATTGAAGGATGACGGGGTTGCCGAATGAGCAGTCCCGGCGTCGCCGGTATTAAGACGATTCGGTTCGACTCGACGATGTTCGAAAGCAGGTGATGGGAACTATGGCCGGCATGAAAGACATCGCTGCGATCACCACATGCGTGAAGAAACATATGCGTTCACATATGTACGACATCGAACCGGCATGGCCGTTTCCCGTGCCGGTGGGATTGCCGGACCAAGCATTTTTGGAAACCAATGCGATTGCAGTGCATGACAACAACAATGAGATACGGCAATGGGCAAGCAAGAATGGTTGCGAAATCATAACCAAGCATCGCACCATAGGCACCTCTGTCGAGTTGATCTCCAAAGTCGTCGTTCCTGACGAATCAATAGCCATGCGTGTGGTTGGTCGTACGCTGGCGGCGGAATATCGCGAAGCGCACCGCCGCATAGCATGTCTGGTTGCTGCTTGTGACGTTGCTCCGGAAACAATCGAATCGGCCGCTCGCATGACAGGCCATGAACAGCCTGACGACTTCGATCTGCTTGTCAGCGCAGTTCGATATTTCAGGCATCATGACGTGACCGGTATGACGCCGCGACAGATTCCACTGACAGGATTCAGCGGCAAATGGCTGAATGAGTCAAAAACCAATCGTCGTAAGGCCATTTGCCGACTGCTCGGTGTCGAAACGTTGGGTCTGTCAAAACGGCCGACCGAACTGCGGTTCCGTTATCTCGATCCGGTCCGCGACGATGCTGAGCTCGAACGCATCATATGGTGTCCGTGGGAAGGCGAAGCGTTATCCGGCATTAAATATGCTGTCATCGTTGAGAACAAAGACACGTATCAGACTATGCCGCCGATTGCGCAGGGCATCTGCATATGGGGTTCTGGTCGCGCTGTAAGCGATGCTGTACCTGCGGTTCCTGCACTGCGTGACATGCGTATCGTGTATTGGGGTGATATGGATGCGGATGGACTGGAAATACTTTCGACATTACGTGAATCAGGTATCGAATGCGACTCCATCCTGATGGATTGCGATGCATACGATCGGTACCACAGATTTGGTACCGATCGTACTGAACGCAGCGCGAAGATTGCTATGCGGGAGCCTAAGCCGACGCCCGGCCTTCAATCGGCGGAGCGACGTCTTTATGAACGACTGTGTGCTGACAAAACAATCGCTTATCGGCGTATCGAACAGGAACGCATTCCCATGCGTGATGCAGTTGACGAATTACGCAAGCTTGGCATCCCCGTGGAGTCCATTGAAAATCAGGATTTGCCGATTTAGGCTGAGTGATTGGGGATGTTGCCAAGAGCTAGAACGGCTTAGCTTTTTCTCGTCTCACATTATGCCTTCCGATTAATAATGCAACGGCATTGCATAGCTGCAAGGTCCGGCACTGCTATCCGATACTATCGAACTGTTGTTTTGCGTTGCGCGAGAAGGGACAAACATGGCAACCGCTTGGGGTGACGAGAGTGTGCGGAAAACCGGAGTTCCCTCGCCTATGTACTTGATGGGCGCATGCGTATGTGATGATACGGAAACCGAAACAAGGCAAAGATTGGCGTTGCTTAAGCCCAAAGGAGCAAGGAAATTGCACTGGCGAGACATGCGGCCATCATTGCGTGGCAAAGTCGTTGATGCCATGGCTGCAATGGACATTGATCATGTCATTGTGGCTGCGGTACCAATGAGCCAGTGGAATACCGCCGAACGCGCTCGCCGTAAATGTTTGGAACGTCTTCTGCCTCTGCTGGAAACAGAATACAACGTGGACACGCTTGTGCTTGAACGGCGCGAGATTTCATAGGACAGGAACGATATCCGTTTCATCGATGGATTGAGAAGCCGCAGATTTATCGGGCCAATTCGTGTCGAACTCTGTGCAGGGGAGACTGATGCAAGGCTATGGCTCCCTGATCAGCTGCTAGGAGCGCACGGTGATGCCCAGGCCGGTACTGGAAGATACGATGAATTCCTCGGCCATGTTCGAACAGTGTTCATCGACAGTGATTGATGTCCTAAAACCGTGTATACTTCATGGTAAGCCAACCCCGCTGGGGAAATGGAAGTGAGAGCCGGACGCCCCGAGTATCTTGGGGGCCGGCTCTTGCGTTTCGGTCCACTGATGGTCCGGAATTTTGCATACTATGGTTCGGTTTTCCGGCCTGACACGCCATCGAACAAGCGTTCGAATTTGGTCGTGTGTTCGGGTATCCTTGGGACAGATTTGGCGCGCGCATAACCGTGCGCGCGGGAACGGTGAGATGGAAGGTGGGGCGTGGCTGTGGCGGCAACGCGGACTGGCGCAAGGCGCGCAACAAGCGCAACGGGCGCGAAAACCGGCAAGGGCAAGAACGGTGAGGTCATCGTCGAAAAGGTGATGACCAGCGACTCCTTCCTGAGCCGGGAGATCAAAAAGGCGCCGCTGATCGAACACGATGGTTCGCTGGTAGCTGATATCTCGCACATCCCGAACGATCTCAAGATCACGATTCAGGGTGCGCGCGAACACAACCTCAAGAACGTCGACCTGGCGATTCCGCGCAATCGCATGGTCGTGTTCACAGGCCTGTCCGGTTCGGGCAAATCCTCGCTCGCGTTTGACACCCTGTTCGCCGAAGGCCAGCGACGCTACGTCGAATCCCTATCCGCCTACGCCCGCCAGTTCCTGGGTCAGATGGACAAGCCCGACGTTGACTTCATCGAGGGCCTGAGCCCGGCCGTCTCCATCGACCAGAAGACCACCAACCGCAACCCGCGTTCTACCGTCGGCACCATCACCGAAATCTACGATTACCTGCGACTGCTCTTCGCCCGCACCGGCATCCCTCACTGCCCTGAATGCGGCGAGCCCGTCGCCTCCCAGACCCCGCAGCAGATCGTCGACACGCTGCTCGGCTACCCGGAGCGCACTCGATTCCAGATTCTCTCGCCCGTGGTCAAGGGCCGCAAGGGCGAGTTCGTGGACATGATCGAGCTGCTGCGCTCCGACGGCTACGCCCGCGCGCTCATCGACGGCGAGATGACGCAGCTGTCCGACGACATCAAACTCACCAAGCAGAAGAAGCACACCATCGAGGTCGTGGTCGACCGACTCGTGGTCAAGGACGGCATCCGCCAACGCCTGACCGACTCGGTGGAAACCGCCCTCAAGCTCGCCAACGGCAGCATCGTCATCGACTTCGTGGACGAGGAGGAAGGCAGCCCGGCCCGCCGCCAGCCGTTCTCCGAACACCGCAGCTGCCCGAACGGGCACACGCTCGAACTCGACGAGGTCGAGCCGCGCACCTTCTCCTTCAACGCCCCCTACGGTGCCTGCCCCGCCTGCACCGGTCTCGGCTTCAAACTGGAAATCGACCCGGATCTCATCATCTCCGACCCGGACAAGTCACTGGCCGACGGCGTCATCGAACCGTGGAGCGGCACCAAGATGACCTCCCAGTACTACGGCCACATCCTCGAAGGTCTGGCCAAGGAAATGGGCTTCTCCATGAAGACCCCTTGGAAGGGCCTGCCGGACGACGTCAAGCACGACATCCTCTACGGCCACGACTTCAAGGTCAACGTCTCCTACCGCAATCGCTGGGGACGCCTGCGCGAATACTCCACCGGCTTCGAAGGCGTGATCCGCACGCTCATGCGACGCCACGACGAAACCGATTCGCAGTCCATGCGCGAATACTACGAGTCGTACATGCGCGAAGTGCCCTGCCAGGTCTGCCACGGACGCCGTCTGAAGCCCGAAGTGCTCGCTGTCACTGTGGACGGAAAATCCATCTTCGACGTGTGCGACATGCCCGTCGTACGCGAACTCGCCTGGATCAACGGCCTGAAACTCGAAGGCTCGGCACAGCTGATCGCCGGCGAAGTGCTCAAGGAGATCAAGGCCCGACTCGGCTTCCTGAACGACGTCGGCCTCGACTACCTGACCCTCTCGCGCGCGGCCGCCACCCTGTCCGGCGGAGAAGCGCAGCGCATCCGACTCGCCACGCAGATCGGCTCCGGCCTGGTCGGCGTCATGTACGTGCTCGACGAGCCGTCCATCGGCCTGCACCAGCGTGACAACGAACGCCTCATCGAAACCCTGCACCACCTGCGCGATCTCGGCAACACGCTGATCGTCGTCGAACACGACGAGGACACGATACGCCGCGCCGACTGGGTGGTCGACATCGGCCCCGGCGCCGGCGAACACGGCGGCGAAGTCATCTACTCCGGCCCCGCCAAGCACCTCATCGAAGCCAAGCGCTCCATCACCGGCGACTACATCGCCCACCGGCGAGAGATCGCCGTGCCCGCCAAGCGCCGCAAGATCCACAAGACCCAGGTGCTCAAAGTCGTGGGTGCCCGCGAGAACAACCTCAAGAACATCGACGTGAGCTTCCCGCTCGGCGTGCTCACCGTGGTCACCGGCGTCTCCGGCTCCGGCAAATCCTCGCTGGTCAACACGATCCTCTACCCGGTGCTCGCCGACAAGCTCAACGGTGCACGCATCGTACCCGGCCGCCACAGGCGCGTGGAAGGCGTGGACCAGGTGCGCAAGGTGATCCACGTCGACCAGAACCCGATCGGCCGCACGCCGCGATCCAACCCCGCCACCTACACCGGTGTGTGGGACAAGATCCGCACCCTTTTCGCCAAGACTCCCGAAGCCCAGGTGCGCGGCTACGGCCCCGGCCGCTTCAGTTTCAACGTCAAAGGCGGCCGATGTGAGGCCTGCCACGGTGACGGCACGCTGAAGATCGAAATGAACTTCCTGCCCGACGTCTACGTGGACTGCGAGGTCTGCCACGGCAAACGATACAACCGCGAGACCCTTGAAGTCACGTACAACGGCAAGACCGTGGCCGACATCCTCAACATGCCCATCGAGGAGGCCGCCGACTTCTTCAAGGCGTACACCGGCATCTCCCGATACCTGAAGACCCTCGTGGACGTCGGCCTCGGCTACATCCGACTCGGCCAGCCCGCACCCACCCTGTCCGGCGGCGAATCGCAGCGCGTCAAGCTTGCCACCGAGCTGCAGCGCCGATCCGACGGCAAAACCGTGTACATCCTCGACGAGCCGACCACCGGCCTGCACTTCGAAGACGTGAACAAGCTGCTCAAGGTGCTGCAGTCCCTGGTGGACAAGGGCAATACGGTCATCGTCATCGAACATAATCTGGATGTGATCAAGGAGGCCGACTGGCTGATCGATCTCGGTCCGGAGGGTGGCGACGGAGGCGGCACCATCGTCACGCAGGGCACGCCCGAACAGGTTGCCGAATGCGAAGCCTCATGGACCGGCAAGTTCCTGAAACCCATGCTTTAGCCTTCCATTGCAGCTGACCTCGGGTGGGTTGGGGTGTGTGTTGCTGGACAGGCTCCGGGCCGCTCAGGTCAAGTCTTTACGGTCCAGCAACACACACCCCAACCCACCCAATCCCTGATGATTGGTTTTGCTTAATAGCGAGGAGGATTATGACGAACGATATTGAGCGGCATAGTCCGGATGAGTGGCGGAAGACTGCGGCGGCGTTAATGTCGGAAAGCATAGCTGTGGGTGCCGGGGAAACGACGGCGAAGGTGAATGCGAATGGGGCACCTTTGCTGGGGGATTCTCGCGACCTGTTCCGACCCAAGACCTCGGATATTCCCGCCAAACCCGGTGTGTACAAATGGCGCGACGGGGAAGGGCGCGTCATTTATGTGGGCAAGGCAAAGAACCTGCGCAACAGGCTCACCAATTATTTCCAGCCGCTGTATCTGCTGCATCCGCGCACGCAGACCATGGTGCTGACCGCACGCAGCCTGGAGTGGACGGTCGTCGCCACCGAACTGGAATCACTGACGTTGGAATACACGTGGATCAAGGAATTCGACCCACGGTTCAACGTGCAGTTCCGCGACGACAAGACCTATCCGTATCTCGCGGTCAGCACGGGGGAGCGAATTCCGCGCGTGTGGGTCACGCGGTCGCGCAAACGGCGGGATACCCGGTATTTCGGCCCCTATGCCAAAGTGTGGGAATTGCGGCACAGTCTTGACCGGTTGCTGCGCACGTTCCCGGTACGCACCTGCACCACCAACGTGTTCCATAAGGCGCAACTGACCGGACGGCCATGCCTGTTCGCTTCCATCGGCAAATGCTCCGCACCCTGCGTGAACCGCATTGAAGCGGACGAACACCGGAGGCTGTGCGAACAGCTGGTCGGCGTGATGACCGGACGACTCGGACGGCCATACATCGCCCAGTTGACCCGCGACATGAAAGAGGCCAGCGCCGAACTCGAATTCGAGAAAGCCGCCCGACTGCGCGACCAGATCCAAATGCTGGAAACCGTGGTGCAACAGAACGCCGTCGTCTTCGACCAGGATGTGGACGCGGACGTGTTCGGCTTCGCCAGCGACGAGCTCGAAGCCTCCGTGCACGCTTTTTATGTGCGCGCCGGCTCGATTCGCGGCGAACGCAACTGGAGCGTCGAACGAGTTGAGGACATCGATGACGCCGACTTGATGGCCGACCTTCTGGTGCAGGTGTATTCGGACGCCGCCGGGGACAATCACCCCCAGTCGGCCGCGACCATCTCCACTAATCGCGAGGCCATCGGCTCCACGCAAACCATCACGGCCACGGACGCTGTGGCACGCGCCCAGGCCACCCGAGAACGCAACACCCGTCAGGAGACCACCGGGCGCGCGGACCTGCTGGCACCCATCGCACCGGTACCGCGCGAAATCATCGTGCCCGTCGAACCGGCCCGCCGTGAGGAACTCGAAGGCTGGCTGACCAATCTGCGCGGGGGAGCGGTGACCATCCGTGTGGCCTCGCGAGGCGACAAGAAGCAGCTTATGGACCGCGCCAACGAGAACGCCAGCCAAGCACTGCAACGCAGCAAGATGAGCCGCATCTCCGACATGGGCGCACGCACCCAGGCCATGAACGATGTGGCCAAGGCATTGGGACTCGCGGAAGCCCCGCTGCGCATCGAATGCTACGACATTTCGAACACTGTGGGCGGTGCCTTCCAGGTGGCCTCCATGGTGGTGTTCGAAGACGCGATCGCCAAGAAATCCGAATACCGACGCTTCGCCATCCGAGGCAAGGACGGCAAAGGCGCGGTGGATGATCTGTCCGCGCTTTACGAGACGCTCACCCGCCGCTTCAAGCACGGCAACATCGCCGGCGACTCCGGCGAAAGCATCGACGCGGAACAGCGTGTGGCCTCGGCCGCCGGCAAGATGACCACTGCCGTGGCGGCGGAGACAATCGCTGCGAACGGTAACGACAATGGTGAGGGCGGTTCCGACATCAGTGGCAAGGGGCACGCGGTGCCGGTCGGAGTGCAGAACGATGCGCGGGAGTCCCCGCCCGACATCGTCCAGCAGAACACAAACCGGCATCACTTTGCCTACAAGCCGAACCTGGTGGTGGTCGATGGCGGCAAGCCGCAGGTCATGGCCGCCGCCAAGGCGCTTGAGGACTGTGGCGTGAACGACGTGGCCGTCTGCGGACTGGCCAAACGCTTGGAAGAGGTGTGGGTGCCGGACGACGACTATCCGATCATCCTCAAACGCCAGTCCGAAGGCATGTATCTGCTGCAGCGTGTACGCGACGAATCCCACCGCTTCGCCATCACCTACCACCGCCAGCAGCGGCGCAAAGGTGCCCTGCGCAGCGCGCTCGACGAGATTCCCGGCATCGGCGAAAGCTACCAGAAGCGGCTGCTCAACCACTTCGGCTCGGTCAAAGCCATGCGCGAAGCCAGTGTCGAGGACTTCGAGAAGGTCAAAGGCATCGGCCACGCCAAAGCCGAAGCGCTGTACAACGCGCTGCACGAGCAGTGAGCCGGCCCGGTCCAGCAGCCCAGAGTAAATTTTCGGTTGCGGGGCCTGTGGTTGACATATTCGAAGCAAAGTGTCGGCTAGCATGGGAACAGACATCAAGGAGGGGATATGGCCAATCATCGTTGCGCTGTACTCGGCAAACCCGTCGCACACTCATTGTCACCCGTGCTTCACAACGCGGCCTACCGTTCGCTGAAACTCGACGATTGGCTGTACGACAAGCACGAGGTGGGGGAAGACGACCTCGACGCTTTCCTCAAAGGCCTTGACTCGACGTGGGCTGGCCTGAGCCTGACCATGCCGTTGAAGAAGACCATCCAACCGTACGGTGTTCCGGAAAATTTGTGGGCCAAGGAACTGAAGGTGGCGAATACCGCGGTATTCGACTGGAGCGTGGCTGCCGATGATCCCGCTTGGCCGAACGGCAAGCCGGGCATCAAGCTATACAACACCGATGTCATCGGCATCCAACTCGCCTTCGACCATGCCAATCGCGAACTCGGCGAACACCACACCGCGTCGAGAAGCGGCACCGCGCTGATCATCGGCAATGGCAACACCGCCACTTCGGCGTTGGCCGCATGCTGCATGATGCCCGAAATCGGCCATATCGTCGTCGCCGCCCGCCACCCCGGAAAAAACACCGGGCTTAAACCAGTGGCCGAAAAGTTCGTCAACGTGCATAACCCGTACAACGAAATCGAATTAGGCGACGATCAGGCCCTGCTCGAGGCAGCCCGCAACGCCACCTATGTCATCAACACGATTCCCGGACACGCGGCCGACAACGTCGCGGATGCCCTCGCCGATGCCGGAACCGAGCCATTCTCCGGACTGCTGTTGGACGTGATCTACGATCCACGCCCCACCAAGCTCATGGAAGCCTGGCGCGCTCATGGCGGTCACGCCATCGGCGGCGAAGAAATGCTGCTGTACCAAGCTCTCGTACAGGTATTGCTGATGACCGGTATCTGGGATGACGACCCGCCCAGCGATGCCGACCAGCGTCTGCAGGACACCACCACCGAAGACGACCAGCTGGAGATCGCGATGCGCAAAGCTCTTGAGGAGGCGCTGTAATGAATCAACAGACAACGAACCGCGATACCGGCGAGGCGGCCGCCACGAATGCGCCGGCGAATTCCGCGACATCCACATCGACTCCGGACAACCAGCCGACCCCGCTTGATGCCTTCGAAGTGCTGCTCATCACCGGTATGTCCGGCGCAGGCCGCTCTCATGCCGCTGACTGCGTGGAAGACATGGGATGGTATGTGGTCGACAACCTGCCTCCCAAACTGCTTATCCCGCTTGTCGACATGATGACCACCTCCGGTTCCGGATCGGAGTCAGGCGTCCACAAGCTTGCCGCCGTCATCGACGTGCGCTCCAGCTATTTCGACGAGCTGGCCGCCGTGCTCGGCCATCTGGATGATCTCGGCGTCAAAACCCGTATTCTGTTCCTCGACGCCAGCAACGAAGTGCTCATCAAGCGCTACGAATCCGTGCGCCGCCCGCACCCGCTGCAGCACGGCAACCGACTGATCGACGGCATCCTTGAGGAACGTCACCTGCTGGAAGACCTCAAGGAACGAGCCGACTGGGTCATCGACACCAGCTCCCTGAGCATCCACCAGCTGTCCACCAAACTCTACGAGGCGATGCTCGGCTCCGGCCCCACCACCGTGGCAGTACACATCTTCAGCTTCGGCTTCAAATACGGTATGCCCATCGACGCCGATTTCGTGGCCGACGTGCGTTTTCTGCCCAACCCGTTCTGGGTGCCCAGCCTGCGCGAGCTTACCGGGCACGACAAGCCGGTCGCCGACTACGTGCTTTCCAGCAAGGGAGCCAAGGAATTTCTCGACGCTTATGAGAAAGCTATCGAGATTGCGTTGGAAGGATACGCCCAGGAAGACAAGCACTACGTAACCATCGCCGTCGGCTGCACCGGTGGTCAGCACCGGTCGGTGGCGATGAGCGAAGAGCTGGCTCGCCGCTTACGCGCACATGGGCTCAACGTAACCGTTTCCGCGAGAGAACAGCACAAGCGTCACTCATCGTAAGCAGGCGTCGAGCGGTCATCGGGCAAGCGTTCGGTGACCACACTGCGAGAAAGCAGAGCCCATAATACGTATCAAACGGGTTCGCTTGTCCACCAGATTAGGTATCACAGAAAGCCGATGGCTTCCGACCGTGTGACAGCAGATAACGGCACGAAGCGCCTGAAGCATTGAGAAGAACGGGACTGTAGGAGGTAGATCTTGGCTCTTCTGGACGATGTCAAAAGCGAGTTGGCAGCCTTTGAAGGCGATTCGCCAGCCGCGATCAAGGCCCAAGCTGCGGCCATGATCCGTTTTGGCGGCGGTCTTCGACCGGTACAGAATACATACGTTATCCAAGCCGTATTCACCTCGCTTGACGTTGCAGAATGGCTGAAGAACACGTTGAGGAACACGTTCGGGCACGAAGCCGAGGTCAATCACCTCACACGTCAGACCCCGAACGGCCCTGTCGAGACCTATGTGGTGCTCGTCACCCGCAACGTAGTGGCCTTGGCTTTGCAGACCGGACTGGTCGACCGCCGCAAGCAGCAGGTCCGTGGACTGCCGTCTGAAGTGGTCAACGGATCCATCGCCCAAATCAAAGCGGCATGGCGCGGCGCCTTCATGGCCCGTGGCTTCCTGTCCGATCCCGGTAAGGCCAGCTTCCTGGAAATCGCTTGCCCCACGGAAGAGGCCGCCATGGCCCTGTGTGGCGTGGCCCGTCGTCTAGGCATCCAGGCCAAGCATCGCACGCTGCGTAGCTCCGAGCGCGTGACACTCAAGGATCCCGACGCCATCGAACGCATGCTCAAGCTCATGGGCGCCACCCGTTCGGCCCGCGAATGGACCGGCAAGCGCTCCGACGGCGAGGCCCGCGGCAAGGCCAACCGTCTGGCCAACTTCGATGACGCCAATATGCGCCGTTCCGCCAAGGCCGCCGCCGAAGCCAGCGAAAAAGTGCAGCATGCTTTCGAAGTACTCGGCGATAACATTCCGGACAACCTCCGTCAGGCCGGCCAGCTGCGCATCGATCACGTGGACAAGAGCCTCGAGGAGCTCGGCAAGATCGCTGAACCGCAAATCACCAAGGATGCGATTGCCGGCCGAATTCGCCGACTGCTTCAACTTGCCGAGAAGACGGAGAAGGCTCGCGCAGCCGAAGGCAAGTAACCCGACAATCCGATTTGCCGTGCCTATTCGGCAAAACGCGACAACGATGTGACAAAACACCGCATTCAGTCAGTAGACGAATGCGGTGTTTTGTTCCGGAATGCCTGTAATATGCAAAGTGGCAAAATTGGCCACTTTGACGTGCGATTCGTCAAGGAAAGGATATTCATGAAGACACTCAAGGACCTTGGAGATCTCAAGGGCAAGCGCGTTCTGGTTCGCGCTGATTTCAATGTTCCGCTGGACGGCACCACCATCACCGATGACGGTCGAATCAAGGCTGCTCTGCCGACCATCAAGACCCTGCGCGAAGAAGGCGCCAAGGTCATCCTCATGGCTCACCTTGGCCGCCCGAAGGGCAAGGTCGTTCCTGAGCTGAGCCTGGCCCCGGTTGCCGCCCGCCTCGGCGAGCTGCTCGGCGCCAACGTGCCGCTGGCCAAGGACACCTACGGCGAGGACGCTCAGGCCAAGGTCGCCGCCATGAACGATGGCGACGTTGTGCTGCTTGAGAACGTTCGTTTCAACCCGGAGGAGACCTCTAAGGACGCCGACGAACGCGCCGCTTACGCCAAGAAGATCGCCGCCCTCGGCGAGGCCTTCGTTTCCGATGGCTTCGGCGTGGTCCACCGCGCTCAGGGCTCCAACTACGACGTTGCCGCCGATCTGCCGGCCGCCGCAGGCCTGCTGGTCGAGAAGGAAGTCAAGGCCTTGTCCAAGGCCACCGAGAACCCGGAGCGTCCGTTCACCGTGGTGCTCGGCGGTTCCAAGGTCTCCGACAAGCTCGGCGTCATCGAGAACCTGCTCGACAAGGCCAACCGTCTGGTCATCGGCGGTGGCATGGTGTTCACCTTCCTCAAGGCCAAGGGCTACGAGGTCGGCACCTCCCTGCTTGAAGAGGACCAGCTTGAGAAGGTCAAGGGCTACATCGAGACCGCCGAGAAGAACGGCGTTGAGCTCGTGCTGCCGACCGACGTCGTCGTGAACGCCGGCTTCCCGGCCGGTGACACCCCGGTTGCTCCGGAAGTCGTTGCCGCCGACGCCATCCCGGCCGACAAGATGGGTCTGGACATCGGCCCGGAGTCCCAGAAGCTCTTCCACGACAAGATCGTCGACTCCAAGACCGTCGTGTGGAACGGCCCGATGGGCGTGTTCGAGGTTCCTGAGTTCGCCGCCGGCACCAAGGCCGTGGCCCAGGGTCTGGTCGACGCCACCGCAGTCGGTGCGTTCACCATCGTCGGTGGCGGCGACTCCGCCTCCGCCGTGCGCAACCTCGGCTTCCCGGAGGACGGCTTCTCCCACATCTCCACCGGTGGTGGCGCTTCCCTCGAGTTCCTCGAAGGCAAGGAGCTCCCTGGCCTGAAGGTGCTTGAGTAATCCATTTTCTAGCTCCCCTCCTTGAGGGGAGCTACGTATTTTTTAGAGGGGAAACATATGGCGTCCAAACGCATTCCGTTGGTGGCCGGCAACTGGAAGATGAATTTCGACCATCTTGAAGCCACTTACTTCGTGCAGAAGCTGGTATGGCTGTTGCGTGACGCTCACTTCGACTTTAAACGCTGCGAAGTCGCGCTTTTCCCCTCGTTCACATCATTGCGCAGCGTGCAGGTGCTGGTCGAAGCCGACAAGCTCCATGTCGCCTACGGCGCACAATCCGTTTCCGTGACCACCCAAGGTGCCTTCACCGGCGATGTGTCCGCGGACATGATCGCCCATCTTGGCTGCTCATACGTCATCGTCGGCCACTCCGAACGCCGCAAATACCATCCTGAAGATGACGCCAATATCGTCGATCAGGTACGTGCCGTGCTCGCCGCCGGCATGCAGCCGATTTTGTGCGTCGGCGAAAGCTTCGAGGAACGACGTCAAGGCATTGAACTCGATTTCGCCGTGGGCCAGGTACGAGACGTCACCCGCGATCTCAACGAAGAACAAGCCGCCAAACTCATCGTGGCCTACGAACCTGTCTGGGCCATTGGCACCGGCATGGTGGCCACTCCGCAATCCGCCCAGGATGCCGCAAACGCCATCCGCAACGATTTGAAGACCACTTTTGGCACGAAGGTATCCGATAGCGTACGTATCCTGTACGGCGGATCGGTCACCTCGAAAAATGCGGCGGAACTCATTTCCCAGCCCGACGTTGACGGCTTCCTGATCGGAGGGGCGGCCCTGGACGTTGAGGAACTCGCCAAAATCGCTCGACTGGCACTGAAATCCACGAAATCACGGAACTAATACCACGGTTTTCCCGTGTGTGCGCTATGCTGGTCAACAGTCCAATCAATCCGGAGGTACCCTGTGACCGCTCTTAAGATCACGCTGCAAGTCATCGTCGTGCTGCTCAGCTTCGTGCTGACCCTGCTCATCCTTATGCACAAGGGCAAGGGCGGCGGTTTGTCCGACATGTTCGGCGGCGGTCTGACCCAGAACGCCGGTACTTCCGGTGTCGCCGAAAAGAACCTGAACCGTTGGACCGTTATCATCGCTCTGGTGTGGGTAGCCTTGATCATCGGCCTCGACATGATGACCAAGTTCAACCTCGGCTGATCGGCTTGCACGCCATATAGACTTGTCGCTCGCGACCCATGACCGTTACCGTCGGTCATGGGTCGTATGCGTTCTATCGAGTATTACGAAAGGACATCACCATGGTCACTATGAACCGCAACAAAGTCGTTATCGTCGGCACCGGCCGGGTCGGTGCCACCGCCGCCTTCGGCATCGTCACGCACGGCCTGTGCAATGAGCTTGTGCTCATCGACTGTTCCGCCGCCAAGGCCCTGGGGGAGGCCCGCGACCTCGATGATGGCAGCGAATTCCAGGACCGCCACGTCAAGGTGCGCGCCGGCGACTACGCCGACTGCAAGGATGCGGACATCGTCGTCATCACCGTGGGCCGCAAGCCGCCGGCCAACTCCAACCGCATGGCCGAACTCGGCTTCACCGTGGGTCTTGTGGGCGAAGTGGTCGACAACGTCATGGCCTCCGGTTTTGACGGCGTGATCGTCATGGTCTCCAACCCGGTCGACGTGATGGCTTGGTATGCCTGGAAACGTTCCGGTCTGCCTCGCACCCAGGTGCTCGGTACCGGCACCGCGCTCGACACCTCGCGTCTCAAGACCATCATCGGCGAAGAGACCGGCCTTGACCCGCGCAACGTGGGCGGCTTCGTGATGGGCGAGCACGGCGACTCCCAGTTCACCGCATGGTCCACCGTCTCGCTCGGCGGCAAGCCATTCGCCCGCTTCCTGGCCGACAACCAAGACCGTTTCGCCTCCGTGTCCACCACCGAAATCGAAGAGAAGACCCGCACCCGTGGCAATGAGATCGTCGCGGCCAAGGGCGGCACCAACTTCGGCATCGCCTCCACCGTGGCCGGCATCGTACAGACCATCCTGTGGGACGAACGCCGCATCGTGCCCGTCTCCACCCTGCTGGACGGCGAATACGGCGAACATGACGTGTTCCTCGGCGTCCCCACTGAACTGCGCGCCAATGGTGCCAACGAGATCGTCGAACTCGATCTGAGCGAGGACGAGCGGGCCAAACTGCACCATTCCGCCGAACTCGTGCGTGAACACTGTGAGGGGCTGCTGTGATTCTCGACGCCATCACGCCGAAACAACCCCGACTGCTGGTCGCCGACCTCGACGGCACGTTGCTGCACGACGCCGAGGTATTCGAGGACCGGTTCATTACCCAGCGCAGCATCGACACCATCAACCGCGCGCACGATGCCGGAATGCAATTCGCCATCGCCACCGCGCGGCCGGTGAGTACCGGTCTCCAGTTCGCCGAAAAACTGCCGGTGGACGCCGTAATCTATCTGAACGGCGCCCTCATCGATTTCGACCCGGCCCACTCCGACTTCGACCTGCTCACCTCAGGTGCCACGCCGGCCGATGAGAACCATTTGATCAAGATTGGCTTCTCCTCACGGCGTGCCTGCGAAGTCTGTCTGTTCCTGCTCGATCGCATGCCCGGCCTGAAGCTCGGCATCGTGATGAACGACGTGCGCTACACCAACTTCGATGTGCGCGTGTATTGGAAAACTCAGGCCTTCCAATACACGAACTTCCACGACGTGCCCGAAGGCGTGGCGGACAAAATCACCATCTTCCCCGAACCTGAACAGTGGAACGAGCTGCGTGCGCTGATTCCGCCGGACTTCGACATCTCCATCAGCGAAGGCGTGATGTGGATGCTCATGAACCCGCAGGCCAACAAGGAGCACGCGCTGCACCTGCTGTGCGAGCGACTGGACGTGCCGCTTGAACAGACAGCCGCCTTCGGCGACGACCTCATCGATATCAACATGATGAGCGAATCCGGCCGGGGCGTGGCCGTGGCCAACGCGAACCCCAAGGTGTTGTCCGTCGCCGACGAGATCTGCCCGTCCAACAACGAGGACGGCGTCGCCCAATGGATTGAAGCGCAGTTGGGTTGAACCGGTCGAGACTCGAGAACACGCCAAAATTGAACTTGTGTTGAACCGGGGGTATGCTTTGAACCGTTGTTCAAAAGATAAATTGAACTCCCGGTTGGAGGCATAAGGATATGAGCGTATCGGTGTTTGCGGAACGTCTGCGCAATGCGATGAACAGCAGGGGATTGAAGCAGGTCGATTTGGTGCACGCCGCCGAACATCGTGGCGTAAAGATGGGCAAGAGCCACATCAGCCAATATGTGGCCGGCAAGACCATGCCCCGCGAGGACGTGCTCGAATTCCTGGCCAGCGAACTGGACGTCGACACGAATTGGCTGCGCGGCGAGGAATCCACCACGCAATTGAACTCGGACGCATCCAACAGCGTCACGGACGGCGAACACGCCGCCACACCGCTTGCCATGGGTGCCGCCAAGCCCCAGACGGACAGCGAGATTCCCGTGGGCCGCCGCCGCACCTTCGGCAAATCGCACAAGCTCGACAACGTGCTCTACGACGTGCGCGGCCCGGTCGCCGACGAGGCGATGCGCATGGAGGCCAACGGCACCCACATCCTGAAATTGAACATCGGCAACCCGGCACCCTTCGGCTTCCGCACGCCGGACGAAGTCGTCTACGACATGGCCCACCAGCTCACCGACACCGAAGGCTACTCGCCGTCCAAGGGCCTGTTCTCCGCGCGCAAGGCCATCATGCAGTACGCGCAGCTGAAGAACATCCCGAACGTCACCATCGACGACATCTACACCGGCAACGGCGTCAGCGAGCTCATCAACCTGTCCATGTCCGCGCTACTCGACACCGGCGACGAAGTGCTCGTGCCATCCCCGGACTACCCGCTGTGGACCGCCTGCGTGAACCTGGCCGGCGGCACCGCCGTGCACTACCTGTGCGACGAACAGTCCGAATGGTATCCGGACATCGACGACATCCGCTCCAAGATCACCAGCAACACCAAGGCGATTGTCATCATCAACCCGAACAACCCCACCGGCGCACTTTACCCAAAGGAAGTGCTCCAGCAGATCGTCGACATCGCGCGCGAACACCAGCTCATCATCTTCTCCGACGAAATCTACGATCGCCTCGTCATGGACGGCCTGGAGCATATTTCCATCGCATCGCTCGCGCCTGATTTGCCCTGCGTAACATTCTCGGGCCTCTCGAAATCGCACATGATCGCAGGCTATCGCATTGGCTGGATGATTTTCTCGGGCAACATGTCTTGCGCGAAAGACTTCCTGCTTGGCATCAATATGCTCTCAAACATGCGTTTGTGCTCGAACGTTCCCGCACAGTCCATCGTGCAAACGGCGCTCGGCGGACACCAGAGCGTGAATAATTACATCGTCCCCGGCGGGCGAATTTACGAACAACGCGAATACATCTACAACGCGCTGAACTGCATCGACGGCATTACCGCAGTGAAGCCGAAGGCCGCATTCTACATCTTCCCGAAGATTGACGTGAAGAAGTTCAACATCACCAATGACGAGCAGTTCGCTCTCGATCTGCTGCATCAAAAGAAGATTCTCATCACACGCGGCGGTGGCTTCAATTGGGGCGAGCCCGACCACTTCCGCATCGTATATCTGCCGCGCATCGAAGTGCTGAGCGAAACTATGCGCGACCTGGAAGAATTCCTGTCAACGTATAGGCAGTAACACGACCCGAAAGGCGAAGCGTCGATGCGACACCGGCGCTTTGCCCTAAGCCGTCGGCGTTCAATTAACGAACTTCATTTCAAACGAAGCGCCGCCAAGCGAACGAAGAGCGAACGAAGCCCATACAATCGTGCCACGGCTTCGCG
>ENA-OPVL01000507-OPVL01000507.1-human-gut-metagenome-genome-assembly--contig:-NODE-507-length-26704-cov-4.252317_pt1 | contig 26704 bp, 25 predicted proteins | sample MGYA00241496_ERZ501984 | MGnify/ENA primary metagenome ERZ501984 (study PRJEB25962, sample SAMEA2042986) | human gut metagenome | biome: human gut; feature: human-associated habitat; material: faeces... | reverse complement strand
CCCGGAGGAAATCGACGGATTGAAGCGGGACTATGAAAAGCTGTGGGGCGAGGTGGCAAAGGTGCTGTGGGAGCTTTCCGAGCTGGTGGCAAAATAAGACGAGGGCGGCAGGCTTCCGTTGCGTGGGGCTTGCCGCCCTGCTCTTCTTTTACCACTTCGGGCCATGTTGGCGCTGTTGACAAAGTCTCGCTCCGCTCCGCCCTACCAACAAAAAAAGACGCCCTCTGCGGAAAACGAACCCTCGCACCAGACCTGCCGCAGTTTCAGCGCCTCCCGGTATTCCGGGCTGGAACGGCGTTCCAGGTTGCGCTGTCGGTCTGCCGCAAAGTAGCTGACGGACACTTTTCTTGCGCCGCGTTTGTCGCTCTCGCGCAGGCATTTTTCCCGCAGCGGACAGAGCGCACAGTCCCGCTTATCCGCCTGATACTCCCAAAACAGGCCACTGGCTCTGCGGGCCAGCCGCCTTAAACACAGCTCTTTTCCAATGGGACAGAGGTACATATCACGGTTCACGTCGCGGCAAAAATCGTCCCGCGTAAACTGGACAGACACCCGCGCGGCGGTCTTTTGCGGCCGCACGAAAAAGCCGATCCCCAGTTCACCCAGCGCCCGATGGGCCAGCGGAAAATCGTAGGCGGCGTCCGCCGTGGCAGCCTGAATTGGTACAACATTTTCGTGAATATGCTCGATCAGGCCAAAAACGGCACGGAATCGTTCACATCTCCGGCAGTCACGGTCTGGCCTACGATGATGCCGTAGTCGCTGTCCACCGTCTGATGGGAGAGGTAATACGGCCCCTCCGGTTTTCCCGGGCGCTTCATGTGCCCGGCTTCTGGATCTGTGCGGCTGATTCGCTTATGAGTCCGGCGGTTGTCCCGCTTGATCTGCTTTGTGCGCTTTTTCCGCCGTTTGCCGGTCTGTGCCGCCAACTGTTCCAATCCCTCCTCTTCGTAGGCGTCTAGTTTTTCCCAGTAGACGCCGGCTTCCTCAACGACCTCCACCAGCTCTTCCGATGCGCGGGAGGCATTGGCTCTGACATGGGTCGAATCCGTACCGATCACACGCCCGCTGACAAGACCTTTTTCAATATACTGGCGAACAACCTCTTTGAACAACCGCCGGAACACCTTGCGGAAGGACGGTTTCCGGCGGCGCAGCTGCGAGATCGTGCTGTGATCCGGCACGCGGTCGAAGAGGTCGAGACCAAGATACCAGCGTAAGGCAATATCCGTCTGGATGCGCTGTTCGATCTGCCGCTTTGACGGGATGCCGTACAGGAAACCCACCAGCAGATACTTCACAATGACCACCGGGTCAATGGGCGGACGGCCGTATTTTTTGCTGTAAAGCGGGGCTGTTTCCTCGTAAACGAAGGACAGATCCAGCGCTGCTTCCAACTTTCGGAGGAAGTGCTCCCGGGGGCATCAGATCCTCGATCGTTACCATGTGCATCGCCAGCTGTATCCCATCACCTCAGGTCGTTTTCCTCATTATAACATACCGCGAGGGCTGTTGCGAGACTTTGTCAACAGCGCCATGTTGACCCGAAAAAGAGAAGAACTGTAATAATTTCTTCAAAAAATAATACTGAAAAAATATTGTCCTCCATAAATAATCATGTTATGATATTAACAACATTGTTTATCATATTGTTTACAACAAGGAGGGGTTGTGATGGCAACAGCAAACGATCTTTTGACCCGAGCTATAGATGAAACAAAGAATTTGAATCATAACGAAATTTTTCTTGTGCGAGATTTGTTTAAAGGCTATGAATGGAACAGAATATCTCGTAGTGATCGGTTATTATTAGGTACTCTGTTTCTCAATTATGTGCATACTACTGGAACATATATAGAACCTATTGAAAAAACTTCCTCCCGACAACAAAAGTATAGAGTGAATAGGCCATGAACCGACTCTTGACGCAAATATGAAATGAGGGAGATTTTATGAAAGCAGAATTATATAAACGACTTTTTAAAGCTATATATACAGAAGATATAGTTTCTTTAAAAAAAATTGCCATTACAATTATTCAAGAGGAACGAAAACTTGGTCATAATGTACTGGCGGATTCATTAGAAAAGCTAACGATTACAGAAAAACCTAAATATACTTTATTTGATAGCCGCCGAAATGAAACAGGATTGACTTCATTGCCTAAAAGCAAACGGAATAATTCACAGTTGGTTTCTTATATTCCTCGCGAGCAGTTGAAGCACCATATGGTTTTACCGGAAGGCGTGGAAGAACGACTGTTATCTATTGAACAGGAATACGCAGCGCGTGAGAGGCTAAAAAGATACAACCTTGTTCCCAAAAGAAAAGTGCTGCTTTATGGCCCACCAGGATGTGGAAAAACTATGAGCGCAGAAAGAATTGCTTGGAATTTAGGACTGCCATTACTGAAAGTTAGATTTGATTCTTTGCTTTCTTCGTATTTTGGGGAATCCGCATCTAACCTTCGTATGGTTTTTGACTATTGTAAAAATGAACCTGTGGTCTTATTGCTTGATGAGTGTGATTTCATAGCAAAATCTAGAACAACAGCGCAAGATGTTGGTGAAGTCCCTAGAATCGTAAATATGCTCCTTACTTTGCTTGACGAGTATGATGCACCTGGTTTGGTAATTGCAACTACCAATTTGAAAGTATCTCTTGACGAAGCTCTTTTTCGGAGATTTGATGATGTAATTGAAATGGCGTTGCCCGGCAAGATTGAACGCAAACGTTTACTTGAAATGACATTATCCGCCATTCCCACTTCACCAGATATAGATTTGGATAGTATTGCGGAACAAATGGATGGTTTTTCTGCTGCCAATGTTGTTTTGATTGCTCAAAGGGCAGCCAAAATAAGTATTCTTTCAGGTAATAAAAAAGTATGTTACGAACATTTTTCTAAAGCTCTAAAAGAGAGTTTAAAGTTTTAAAGGTAAGGAGGTAATCTTATGCCCGAAAATAGAGATTTTTCTCATTTGCCACTTCCATTTTTATATAGAGGAAAACCAAAGCTACGCGGGTTTAATTCGCCTTCTGAACGAACCAACCGTAATCGTAATAATAGAGCACATCATGGCGAGTATTTGAAACGCCGTTCGTCTGAATTGTCTCAGTTTTGGAAAGAACGACGCATAAATCGTTTAGAAGAAGATCTGCCGGAGATACAAGTAGGTATCCCGATTCTACTAGAAATTGAGCCCTCCAGTAATATCGAATTTTTAAGAGGACTTGGGTTTGAAATCGTTTGTGAAATTGAAGATGGCTTTATTATAGTTGCATCAGAAGATATTGATCTAACTCGTTTTAACCAAAAAGCGAATGAATTTATTCAAAATATTTCTTTGCGCTGTAACACTCCTGCTAAGGTATATGCACTGTGCGAAGATAGCGACAGACTTAAGCGGATTTTGTCTGATGACCTCTATTCTAAATGGGCAACTATTTCCGCAGATTCAACGTACTTTATCGATATAGGCATAAGTTGTTGCGGGAATATACAATTACCTGATCGCCCTTCCAGAACAAAACAAGAAACAGATGAACATTACGCCAAGCGAGAGCAAAAATGGGAAGAGAATTTTAATGAAGCTTATCTCGAATGGGACGAGCTTAAAATGGAACGAGAAGAGGCGCTTCAAAGCTTTGTCAATGCTTATCATGGTGAAATTATGGAAATGTCTGATGGCACTTCAGAAGTATGTGATTTACCAGACAGTTTCTCTGCCAGATTAAAGATTAGCGGAAAGTGCTTACTTGACCTTGTAATGAATTTCCCATATATTTTTGAAGTATCTGAGAGTGAAGAAATTAACATTGGAGTACCTGTGTCTAATTGCACTGACTTAGCTGAAAACGTAAATATAGTACCTCCGTCAGAATCAGCCCCTATTGTCTGTGTAATAGATAGCGGCATTCAGGAGCAACATAAATACTTATCTGCCGCAATCATCAGCGAAGAGTCTGTAAGCTTAATTCCTGATAATCCCAGTCCCAGTGATCAGGTAGGCGGTGGAGGACATGGTACTCGAGTTGCCGGTGCTGTATTGTATCCTGATACTATCCCCGCAAGCGGGAACTATCAACTCCCTTGTTGGATTAGAAATTTTAGAATTCTTGATGAACATAATGGGATGCCGCAAGAGGTTTATCCGCCTAAAGCTATATCAAAAGCCGTTGAAGTTTATTATAAAGATAATCCTATGCCGACTAGAATTTACAATCATTCCATTGGGAGTAGGAAACCATGTGCAATGAAGCACATGACGCCTTGGGCGGCTGAAATTGATAGCCAGTCTTACAATAATGATGTGCTATATATTCAAGCTGCTGGAAATGTATATTCTGATGTAATCGGTGCATATTGGCAAGCAGGTTATCCATATCCACTGTATCTAGAGAGAGAACTGTGCAGAATATCTGATCCAGCTCAAAGTCTGCAGGCTTTAACGGTTGGCTCTGTATCGGATTCTGATTTTGAGACAGAAGATATAGTTGCCCTAGGTAAATCTGGCAGCGTTTCTTCTTTCTCCCGATCTGGGCCAGGAATATGGGATGTATTAAAACCAGAGGTTGTGGAGTACGGAGGAACTCATGCGTATAATAAAGGTAGTAATCCTCCGATATTATCGACACCGCCGGAAGTATGCCCTGAGTTGATTCGTAAATCACCACAAGGCCCTGCTTTCGCAAGAGATGCAATAGGCACATCATTTGCTGCGCCAAAAGTTACATACATTGCCACTCAAATAGAGAAAAGTTTACCTGAAGCCCCGGCATTATTATACAGGGCTCTTATTGCACAGTCTGCACGTTGGCCCCAAAAAGCCAATGATCTCACAAAAGAAGATTGTGTTTCTATGCTTAGGCATATTGGTTATGGTATACCGGATGTTCATCGTGCAACAAGTAATGATGAGTATAGAATCACACTAATAACGCCCGTTCTTATGGAACTGGGAGATAACGAAGCACATATCTTCCAAATTCCAATTCCAGAAGAACTATCTTCGGTTGGTGAAGATTACGACATTTTGATTGAGATTACTTTGTCTTATGCTGCAAATCCCCGTAGAACACGACGCCATATTAAAGGGTACTTATCTACATGGTTAGATTGGTGCTGCAGCCGGATAGGCGAAAGCGCAGAAACTTTTGCACAACGAATTTTTGAAACTGGTTCTGTGATTGAGGACGACGGTGATTTTGATTGGGTATTGGGCGAGGCAACTAATCGTGGTTTTGCAGATGGATACTCAAGAAAAAAAGGGACACTACAGAAAGACTGGTGTATCATCAAATCTAACCAACTGAGTGATGCGTTTTGTGTTGCTGTGCGCGGTCATAAGGGATGGGGCGGATTGTTTAAAGCAAAGTACAGCTTAGCTGTTAGCTTTGAAGCGATCAATCAAGATATACCAATTTATGAACCTATTAGAACTGAAATTGAGACCACAATCGAAAACAAGGAAATTGAGGTTGAAATGCCTGATTCCAAATAACAGATTAAGGAGAGTCCATCGGACTCTCCTTAATCTGTTATTTGGAAAATAATGAGACATAATTCACTAATCTTTCGCAACATTTCTGTCCCCGGGCAGGCATGATAAAATAGAGGTAGGAAGGATAGATAAAGGAGGCTTTGAAGATGGAGATACTGCTGAAAATATTGGTTGCTCCCTTTGCTTTAGCGTTGTCCCTTCTGGCGGCTCTGCTGGTGTTCCTGTTTGATATTTGTGCCGTCCTGCTGACGATTGCCTCTATGATCCTGGCGGTGCTGGGTGTTGCTCTTTTTTTCACGCCGACGCCCATAGGCGGGATTGTATTTCTGTTTCTTGCCTTGCTTCCGCCTCGACTAAATAATTGGAAAAATTTGCACCTTTGCGGTCAAAAGGTATTGTTATCCCATCGTATGAAAAAGCACCGGCTTTGATATAAGACAACATAAATTCGGAATCAATGGTTCGCTGTCGCAAGTTATCAGATGACTTATAGTTTACGCTAAATGACTCGGAATGCCTGTGTGCAATTATTGAGAGACTGTCGCCAATTAGAGTTGCAATTTACTATAATACCTTACTTTAACATAATTATTATAGCATTTTGCAACTGCTATTTCAAATAATGTGGCGAAATCGCCCTTGATGTTTATCAAGTCAAATGGCTGGGGGGAAAGAATAATTCCAAGGTGTTTAGGGTATCTTGTGATGAAAATCCCCAGAGCACAGAGCTCAGCGCTATTACAGCCTCTTTCCGTAGCCGATAGTATGTGCTGGAACTGATGTCTCGAATATGAGGCCGGAGCACTTCGATAATCTCATCGACATTTTTTAGCTTTTGCGGAGACAAGAATGAGTAATACAGGATCCAGTAGTAGACCTCTCCGTTTTTGTGACGGGTACGAAGAAGATTGACGGCGTTTTCAAGCAGCGTCAGCATTTTGTAGCTACGCTCAATACACTTGGCGTGATCTTCGATGATGGTTCCACCCAGATCTGCCCCAGCCATATAAATAGAGTCTAAAAAATCTTCAATGCTGCAATCGTAGTCGATGCGAAACTGATTTTTTACTTGCCGAACAGAAACTTCCAGACTCCATGTTACATCCCGATACTTCTTGAGTAGCTTCCATGTATCGTGATAACGATTATCCTCCTCCGGACGCTTTTCATGCATCTTTCTTGCCATTGCCGCACGCTCCTTTCGCTTCAGCATTTGGGGTGATAGTCATTTCGAATCGATACAACGGACTGCCGGTACTGCAGCAGATCGCCAGGCCCGCTGAGATAGTGCCTTTCTCTATTTCTACCGTGCAGTCGTCGGATAATGGATATAACATATATTTGGATTTTGGGCATGAAAGGCAGGAAATGCCTTGCGCTTCAAGGGTTCGCAGCACTTTTCGAACGAAGTACAGCATGTGAGGTTTTGAAACGCTGGGAAGCTCTGTTGAAACGCAGATTTGCTCATCAGAAATTGGGCCGGACTCTGGCGGAATGGTATCCGGCACAGATACGCGAAGGTTCAGACACATAGCAACCTCCTCTTTGTCTATCATGACATCCGAAATTCGGAACATGGTTGAGAGATAATTCTTTAGGTAAATTACCGTTCCGCTGCGGCCTGGGAAAGTCAGCAGAGAAAGATAGTCAAAATCGGCCAGTTTTTTGAGCAGCCGCCCCACGCTGGAACGTGAGATTCCCCAGCGCGCGGATAATTCGCTGTAATTGACGAGCGGATTCCCGGTGCCGTTTCTGAAATACGCAACTGGCCCGATCTCAGAGCCGCGTACTTGCTGATCCTTATAAATCGCAGAGATCCAAAGATCCAGAATGACATCCATCTCAGATGCGCGTCCCGCGGAGATCAACTCCGTTGCCGTTGAAACAGGAATGAAGAAGAAACCGGAGTCTTTTTGGCATGGGCAGTTATAATCGAGCGCGGTGTTATTGCGCCGCCAGTCCGTAATGGAGAACTTTACGATATGCCCGCGGCCGAGGCGGGTAAATGTAATGAGCTGCCGATCCTGCAAGGATTTTAGGATTGCAAATGCCTGGTAGTGAAAGCGTACACGAAACCATTCCGTGATGTCAGTGATGGAGCAGATCCATTCGCCCGGATATACCGTGTATGAGATCCCGTCTATGCGCCGATAAGAGGTTCTGAAGTTGGCATAGGAGCAAAGAACGACATAATAAAAAAGACCGGAGCATCCGCCTGTGCGAATGCTCCGGTCTGCAATCAGAGTTTGTATAAATTCTCGATAAATTCGGCATCGAGGATAATCTACGATCTGTCTGAGTTCAAGCTGATAGTCTGCCATGGGTGGCCTCCTGTCTGTTTTTTTGTTGGCGGAATATGTTGATAGATAAGGGAATTTGTGTAGTATAGCCTTATCAAAGGTTAAGAATGTATTGTGTTAATTGAACATCATCAGGGGCCATCGCCGCGCCCATGTTGTTTGCGTCGGTGACGCCCTTGTCGACGATTTTCCCGGTTGTCACGTGTGTGATATAGGGCCCCTCGCCCTCGCACGCGAGGAGGCAGCAGCCGCTGCCTGTGGCCGTCCACTGCGCGGTCGGCGTGCGCTGCGAGCCGTAGGGCACCGGCATGCGGTACTGCCGCTCGGCGGTGCAGAAGTGCGAGGACGTGAGCGCGGCGGCGCGCTCGGCGTAGCCGCCGTCGACCATGATCGCGGCGAGCGACAGGCTCTCGCCCATCGTGGAGCACGCACCGTAGAGTCCATAGAATGGGATGCGGCTCTCTCGCAGAGCGAACGACGAGCCGACGCACTGGTTCAAAAGATCACCCGCAAAGATGAGGTCAAGGTCACTCACCTTGAGCCCAACCTTTTCCAGCGCGCGGGAGAGCGCGTGGCGCTGCATGGTACTCTCACCCTTTTCCCAGGTCTTCTCGCCGAAGAAGTGATCCTCGCTCAATTCGTCAAAGTATTCGCGCAGTGGGCCTTCGCCCTCGAACCGCCCGCCGACGGCGGCAAAAGAGAGCACGGAGGGGGCATTGCGCAGGCAGCGCGTCTGCGCGCCGGTCATGCAAGACATGGCAGCCATCCTTTCTATCTTCAACTGAATCACTAAAATCGGCCTTAGTTTCCGCAGCTTTTCCAAAAATATGAGCACTTGACGCGATATGCACAAAATGCTATGATAAATATACATCAAAGGAGGAGGATGTTCCTGTGAAACGTGTGATCGCTACTACTTCCGCGCCCGGCGCTGTCGGCCCCTATTCTCAGGCCATTGAAGCAAACGGTTTTGTGTTCGTCTCCGGTCAGCTCCCGCTCGACCCTGCGACCGGTGCCTTTGTTTCCGACAATACCGATGAGCAGGCAGAGCAGTGCATCAAGAATCTGCTGGCCGTGCTCGAAGCGGCAGGCTGCAAGGCTGAGGATGTCGTCAAGACGACCGTCTTCATGATCGATATCGGCGATTTCTCCGTTGTCAACGAGGTCTACGCCAAGTATTTCAGCGGCGACTGCCCCGCACGCTGCGCGATGCAGGTCAGCGCGCTGCCCAAGGGCGCACTGGTCGAGATCGAGGCCATCGCGGTCAAGCCGTAAACGCAAAAACAGAAAAGAAAAGGGAGAAACGCGCGGTTTCTCCCTTTCTTTTTTTGTGCGGATGCAGTATAATATTCTAATTATCATGCAAGATTTTGCTTTCCGGGAGGAAAACGGGATGAAAGAAGAAATGCGTACCATCGGCTATCTTTGCCCCGCGTGTCATAAGCGCGTCATCCAGCAGCGGAGCGTCTTCGCGCTGAGCGCCTCGGGCGCAGTCGTGAGCTGCGAATGCGGGCAGTCGAGCCTTGAAATCGAGGCGGAGGAGAACAAGTTCCGCCTGCGCGTGCCGTGCGGCGTGTGCGGTGAGGAGCATCTGGCGGAGTGCAGCGCCGACAAGCTCCTGCACGGGCGCGGCATCGGCCTTGCCTGCCCCGATACGAAGATGCTCTGCTGCTTTATCGGCGAGGACTACGCCGTCGAGCACGAGATGGAGCAGCTTTCGCTCGCGGCGGCCAAGGAGCGCGAGCAGGGCGACGACCCCGCCGCCTTTGCCGACAGCGTCATCATGTATGAGATCCTCTCCGAGCTCAAGGAGATCGCCGCGCGCAAGGACGGTATCACCTGCTCCTGCGGCAGCAAAAGCTACGGCATGGAGATCCACAGCACCTACGTCGACCTTGTGTGCAAAAGCTGCGGCGCGAAGCTGCGCATCCCCGCGGCGACGGACGAGGACCTCGACCGCCTCTGCTGCCGCATGAAATTACAGATCAAAAGCGAGTGAGGGAAGGCAATGATCGGTTTTCTTGCGAGTCGGTTCATCAAAGACTATCAGAACACGTCCGACGCCGCAGTGCGGCGCGCTTACGGTGTGCTTTGCGGCGCGGTGGGCATTGTCATCAATTTGCTGCTCTTCGCGCTCAAGCTGTTTGCGGGGACGCTTGCGGGCTCTGTCGCCGTCACGGCGGACGCCTTTAACAACCTGTCCGACGCGGGCGCGTCCATCGTGACGCTGCTGGGCTTTCGCCTCGCGGGGCAGAAGCCGGATCCCGAGCATCCGTTCGGCCACGGGCGGCTCGAGTACATCTCGGGTCTCATCGTCTCGATCGTCATCTTGCTGATGGGCTTTGAACTGCTGCGCGACGCCGTGGGTGCGATCCTGCACCCCGAGGCGGTCGAGTGCAGCGTGCTGACGGTGGCGATCCTGCTTGTCTCCATCTGCGCCAAGTTCTACATGTACTGCTACAACCGCGGCGTGGGGAAGAAGATCAGCGCCGCCGCCATGCAGGCGACCGCGGCGGACAGCCTGTCCGACTGCGCGGCGACCGCGGCGGTGCTGCTTGCGACACTCGCGGGCTATTTCCTGCATTGGCAGATCGACGGCTGGTGCGGCTTGGTCGTGTCGCTGCTCATCCTGTGGGCGGGCGTGCAGGCGGCAAGGGACACCCTCTCGCCGCTGCTCGGCCAGCCGCCATCAGAGGAGTTCGTGCAGGAGATCCGCGATATTGTGATGGCGAATAAGGCCGTGTGTGGCATCCACGACCTTGTGGTGCACGATTACGGCCCCGGCCGCGTGATGATCTCGCTGCATGCTGAGGTCCCCGCGCACGGCGATATTCTCACCCTGCACGACGAGATCGACAACGTGGAAAAGCAGCTGCACGACAAGCTTGGCTGTGAGGCGGTCATCCACATGGACCCCATCGTGACGAACGATGAAGCGGTGAATGTCACGCACCAGAGGATCGCAGCACTGGTGCGCGGCATTGACGAGAACATCTCCATCCACGATTTCCGCATGGTCACGGGGCCGACGCACACGAACGTCATCTTCGATGCCGTGGTGCCGTATGGCTGCGCGCTGAGCGACAGGGAAGCGGAGGAGAAGATCAAGCGGGCGGTACACGAGCTTGATCCGCGCTATTTTGCCATCGTGCAGATCGACAAGAGCTATGTGAGATAAGCGCACGCGCGCAAAGGAGAAGCTATGACGGATGAAGTCAAGAAATTAAAAGAACTCATCGACGGAACGGACAACATCGTGTTTTTCGGCGGGGCAGGTGTTTCGACTGAGAGCGGTATCCCGGATTTTCGCAGCGTGGATGGCCTGTATCATCAGCAGTGGGACGACCCGCCGGAGACGATCCTGAGTCACACGTATTATGAGCGCTATCCCGAGAAGTTTTTCGCCTTTTACCGCGCGAAGCTCCTCTGCGAAGGCGCAAAGCCCAACGCCGCGCACTTAAAGCTCGCCGAGTGGGAAAAGGAAGGAAAGCTCAAGGCCGTCATCACGCAGAATATCGACGGGCTGCATCAGGCCGCGGGCAGCAAGAATGTCCTCGAGCTGCACGGAAGCACCTTGCGCAACTACTGCGAGAAGTGCGGCAAGTTCTACGACGTGTCCTACATCAAGCATTCGCAGGGCGTGCCGCGCTGCACCTGCGGCGGGCGCATCAAGCCCGACGTGGTGCTCTACGAAGAGGGCCTGGACGAAAGGACGCTCTATCGCGCGGTGGAGTACATTCAGGAGGCCGACGTGCTCATCATCGCGGGCACATCGCTCGCGGTCTATCCGGCGGCGGGCCTCGTGCGCTACTATCGCGGACACAAGCTCGTTGTCATCAACAAGACGCCGCTCGACCGCGGACTTGGTGCAGACCTTGTCATCACGGGCGCGGTGGGGGAGACGCTCGCGCAGCTTTAACACGAAAAAGATGCCGGAAAAGTTTGGAAAATCTGAGCTTTTCAGCCATTTCTCTTACAGCAAATTTTTTTATTATTTCTCTCAAAAAAAGGTTGACATTTGGCCTATTTTGGGCTTATAATAGCCAAGCGGTCGTTGAAAGACAGCCGTTTGAAAGATGAACATGCGGGTGTGCTGGAATTGGCAGACAGGCTAGCTTGAGGTGCTAGTGTTCGTATGGACGTGCGGGTTCAAGTCCCGCCATCCGCACCATCTTTTTAAAAATCAAATATGCGCGAGTGGTGGAATTGGCAGACTCGCTAGATTCAGGTTCTAGTGTTCATTACGGACGTGCGGGTTCAAGTCCCGCCTCGCGCACCATGATTGATCCTTGAAAGCATTGTGCTTTCAAGGATTTTTTTGTTTCTGCGATTCTTTGACCCTTATTTATCTCGATAAGCGCGGGCGCTATTGCTTCCGGATGGATGAAATTCTTGATCCGGAAACGGTGAGCAGCGTTTCCGCCTTCGGAGAGACGTTCTCCATCGAATGACGGGACGATAAAGCATATTTATGTAAAAAGGAGCCTCTGCATCAAAGCAGAGGCCCCTTTTTCCTGTTTTCACCGCAGCGCGTCCTTCATTTCTTTTACATACGCACCGATGTGCTCGGGCGCGTCCTTGCCGTACTGGGCAAGGAGCTTGACGATGGCGGAGCCGACGATCGCGCCGTCGGAGAGGTCGGCCATCTTCTTTGCCTGCTCGGGCGTGGAGATGCCAAAGCCGATGGCGCAGGGAATATCTGTGTTTTCCCGCACGAGGGAGACGATGGAGGCGAGGTCGGTTTTGATCTCGCTGCGCTCGCCCGTGACACCGAGCGACGAGACGATATAGAGGAAGCCCTCGGCCTCGCGCGCAATCATCGCAATGCGATTCTCCGACGTCGGTGCGATGAGGGAGACGAAGTCGACGCCGTACTTTCGGCACGCGGGGAGAAATTCTTCCTTTTCCTCATACGGCACGTCCGGCAGGATGAGTCCGTCGATGCCGGCGTCGCGGCAGTTCGACAAAAAGCGCTCCGTGCCGTAGGAAAAGACGACATTCGCATACGTCATAAAAACCATGGGGATCGTCACGCCGCGCCGCAGCTCGCGCACGAGATCGAAAATCTTGTCGGTCGTTACGCCGCTTTGCAGGGCGCGCAGGTTAGCGGCCTGAATGACGGGCCCCTCCGCCGTGGGGTCGGAGAAGGGAATGCCGAGCTCGATGAGGTCGGCGCCGTTTTGCGCGGCAGCGCGGACGGCAGCCGCGGTCGTTTCAAGATCGGGGTCGCCGCAGGTCAGAAAGGCGATGAACGCCTTGCCGTGGTCAAATGCTCTTGCAAGATCACTCATGAAGATCCTCCCCTCTGTAGCGGGCGATGGCGGCGCAGTCCTTGTCGCCGCGGCCGGAGATCGTGACGACAAGAAGCTGATCGCTCCCCATCGTGGGTGCGAGCTTTCGCGCGTAGGCGACGGCGTGGGCCGATTCGATGGCGGGAATGATGCCCTCCGTGCGGGCGAGGTATTCGAACGCCTGCACGGCCTCCTCATCGGTGATGGCAACATACTCTGCGCGGCCGATGTCGTGCAGGTACGCATGCTCAGGGCCGACGCCGGGGTAGTCGAGACCGGCGGAGATGGAATACACCGGCGCGATCTGACCGTACTCGTCCTGACAGAAGTAGGACTTCATGCCGTGGAATATGCCGAGCCTGCCGGTCGAGATGGTCGCGGCGGTCTCAAGCGTGTCGATGCCGCGGCCCGCGGCCTCAACACCGATGAGGCGCACAGCAGGATCGTCGATGAAATGGTAAAAGCTGCCGATGGCGTTCGAGCCGCCGCCGACGCACGCGACCACGGCATCGGGCAGACGTCCTTCCTTTTCGAGCATCTGCTGCTTGATCTCGCTTGAGATGACGGACTGGAAATCGCGTACGATGGTGGGGAAGGGGTGTGGCCCCATGACAGAGCCGAGACAGTAGTGCGTGTCGCTGATGCGCGTCGTCCACTCGCGCATGGCTTCGGACACGGCGTCCTTGAGCGTGGCGGTACCAGAGTTGACGGGCACGACCGTCGCGCCGAGAAGGCGCATGCGGTAGACATTCAGCGCTTGGCGGATGGTGTCCTCCTTGCCCATGAAAACGACGCACTCCATGCCCATCAGCGCCGCGCCGGTCTCGGCGATCAGACGCGTTTTGCCCATCTTTTTCGCGAGCAGCGCCTGACCGAGCACGTTGTTGATCTTGTGCGCGCCGGTGTGGTTCAGGTCCTCGCGCTTTAAGTAGATCTTCGCGCCGCCGAGGTCCTTTGTCATCTTCTCCGCGTAGTAAAGACGCGAGGGACGGCCCGCGTAGTCGTTCAAAAGCTGCGTCAGCTCGTTCTGAAAGTCAGGGTTGGCCTTGTAGTAGTTGTAGGCCTCTTCAAGCTCGATGATGGCGTTCATCAGCGTTTCGGGGACGTACTGTCCGCCGTGCACGCCAAAGCGCCCGTTCGGATTCGACATGCCTTAGCCCTCCTTGCGCGCGGCGGCAACGAACGCCGCCATTTTGCTTTCGTCCTTGACGCCGTCCGTCTCGATGCCGGAGCTCACGTCCACGCCGTAGGGGTGCAGCGCGGCGATGGCGTCCGCGACGTTGTCGGGGTCGAGCCCGCCGGCGAGGAAATAGGGCCGCTGCACGCTCCGGACGAGGCTCCAGTCGAATGTCTTGCCCGTGCCCGCGCCGGAGTCGAGCAGCACGAGGTCGGCGGCGCAGTTTTCGATGGCGGGGAGGTCAGCTTCGCTTTTCACCTTGAACGCGCGGAAGATGGGCTTGCCCGTCAGCGCGCGCAGGCGCGCGATGTAGTCGTCATCCTCGCTGCCGTGGAGCTGCGCGGCATCGATGACGCCGCGGTCTAAGAGCTCTGCCACGGCCTCGACCGGTTCGTTGACGAACACCCCAGCGGCCAGAATGTCGGGGGCGAGCAGCGATTTGAGTGCTGCTGCCTGCTCGGGGGACACATAGCGCTTGCTCTTTTTAGCAAAGACGAAGCCGACGAGGTCGGGCTTCAGCTTGTTGACGGCGGCAATGTCGCTCTCGCGCGACAGGCCGCAGAGTTTCACCTTGGTCATAAGTTACCTCTCAATTCCGCGAGCCGTCTGGCCTTGTCAGGGGCCCGCATCAGTGTTTCGCCGATCAGCACCGCGTCGGCGCCGATCGAGCGGAGCGCGGCGACGTCCTGCGTGCTCTGCACGCCGGACTCGGCCACGTAGACCGCCTCCGGCGGGATGTGGTCGCGCAGCCGCGCGGCGTTGGAAAAGTCGACGGAAAAATCCTTCAGATTGCGGTTGTTGACGCCGATAATCTTCGCGCCCGCCGCGACGGCGGAGCGGATCTCGTCCGCGTCGTGCGTCTCCACGAGCGCGGAGAGACCGAGTTCGTCGCAGACGGCGAGATATTGCGCGAGCGTCTTCGTGTCCAGCAGCGCGCAGATCAGCAGCACGCAGTCCGCGCCCATCAGGCGGGACTGATAGAGCTGGTAGTCGCTGACGGTGAAGTCCTTGCGCAGCATCGGCGTTGAGACGGCGGCGCGAATTTCGCGGAAGATGTCGTCCGAGCCCAAAAACCACTTGGGTTCTGTCAGGCACGAGATGCAGTCCGCACCGGCGGCCTCGTAATCGCGCGCGATGTCGAGATAGGGGAAGTCCCGCGCGATGACGCCCTTGGAGGGCGAGGCCTTTTTCACCTCGCAGATGAAGGACAGATCATCTTTTTTGAGCGCGTCGTAAAAGCGCGCGCCGTTCGCGCGGCCCTTTTCGCGGCACATCGCCTGTAAGATATCAAGGCTCATGTTCTCGCTGTCTGCCAGCACGCGCTCGCGGGCGTGGGCGGCCAGCTCGTCGAGGATGCTCATGCGTTCGCCTCCGCGCGGTTGCTGACGGCGATGAAGCGCTCGAGCGTTTCAAGCGCCTTGCCGGAGTCGATGAGCTCGGCGGCGAGGGCGATGCCGTCCTTCATGCTCTCCGCCTTGCCGCCGATGTAGAGCGCCGCGCCCGCGTTCATCAGCACCGCGTTGCGCTTGTGGCCCTTTTCGCCCGACAGGATAGCGCGGGTGATGGCAGCGTTTTCCTCCGGTGCGCCGCCCTTGAGGTCGTCTTTCGTGCAGCGCGCAAAGCCGAAGTCCTCGGGTGTGATGACATAGCTCTTGTACCAGCCGTCACGAATTTCGCATACGCTCGTCGGCGCGCTGAGGGAAATTTCGTCGAGCTTGTCCTGTCCATAGACGACCATGCCGCGCTTGACGCCAAGGCTCACGAGCACGCGCGCGAGCGGCTCGACAAGGTACTCGTCGTACACGCCGAGCAGCTGCATTTTCGGCGAACCGGGGTTCGTCAGCGGCCCCAAGATGTTGAACACCGTGCGGAAGCCCAGCTCCTTACGGATCGCGCCGACGTATTTCATCGAGCTGTGGTACTTCTGCGCAAAGAAGAAGCACATGCCGACCTCTTTTAAGAGCGTCACGCACTGCTCGGGGCTCTGCTGGATGTTGACGCCGAGCGCTTCGAGGCAGTCTGCCGTGCCGCACTGGGACGAGGCGGCGCGGTTGCCGTGCTTGGCGACCTTCATGCCGCCCGCCGCCGCGACAAGGGCGGAGGTGGTGGAAATGTTGAAGCTGTGGGCGTTGTCGCCGCCGGTGCCGACGATCTCGAAGATGTCCATGCCGGTGTCGACCTTTGTGGCGTGGTCACGCATGGCGGCGGCGCAGCCTGCGATCTCATCGGTCGTCTCGGCGCGGGCGCTCTTGGTCGAGAGGGCCGCGAGGAACGCTGCGTTCTGGGTGGGGGTGGTCTCGCCGCTCATGATCTCGTTCATCACGGCGTAGGCTTCGTCATAACTGAGATCGCCCTTGTTGACGATCTTCACGATGGCTTCTTTGATCATGGTTTCAATTCTCCTTCAAAAAGCTTTCCAGCATGGTTTTGCCGTTCGGCGTCATAATGGATTCGGGATGAAACTGCACCCCGTAGATGGGATAGTCTGTGTGCTGCACGGCCATGATCTCGCCGTCGTCTGTGACGGCGGTGACTTTCAGGCAGTCCGGCATGGTGGCGGCGTCGGCCGCGAGGGAATGGTAGCGCGCGACGGGCGCGGTCTTGGGGCAGTTTTGGAAGAGCCGCGAGCTCGTGTCGAAGTGGACGAGCGACTGCTTACCGTGCATTAGCTCCTTGGCGTAGGTCACCGTCGCGCCGAAGGCGGCACAGATGGCCTGATGCCCGAGGCACACGCCGAGCGTCGGGATGCGGGGCGAGAGCGTCTTCACAACGTCGATGAGAACGCCTGCGTCTTCGGGCCGCCCGGGGCCGGGGGAGAGGATGATGCGCGCGGGGTGCAGCGCGTCGATCTCTTCGATGCGCAACTCATCGTTGCGGATGACGCGGATGTTGGGGTCGATCGCGCCAACGAGCTGGTAGAGGTTATAGGAAAAGCTGTCGTAATTGTCGATCAAAAGGATCATAGGTCTTCCTCCTGCGCAAGCGTCAAGGCGCTGACCACGGCCTTCGCCTTGTTGATGCATTCCTGATACTCTGTTTCGGGGACGGAATCTGCCACGATGCCCGCGCCACTGCGGACGAACACGCGCCCGTTTTTCTTGTAGGCGATGCGGATGGCGATGCAGGTGTCCATGTTGCCGGTGAAGTCGATGTAGCCGATGGCCCCGCCGTAAATGCCGCGCTTGTTGTTCTCAAGCTCACCGATGAGCTGGCAGGCACGGATCTTCGGCGCGCCGGAGAGCGTTCCGGCGGGGAGCACGGCCTCAATGGCGTCAAGCGCGTCGCGGTCATCGCGAATCTCGCCGCGCACGGTGGAGCCAATGTGCATCACGTGGGAGTAGCGCTCGATGGAGTGCAGCTTTTCGACCTGCACCGTGCCGAATTTGCTGACCTTGCCGAGGTCGTTGCGCCCGAGGTCGACGAGCATGTTGTGCTCGGCAAGCTCCTTTTCGTCGTGCAGGAGGCTCTCTTCAAGCGCCTTGTCCTCCTCGTCCGTTTTGCCGCGCGGACGGGTCCCCGCGAGGGGAAAGGTGTGCAGCACGCCGTCTTTGAGCTTGACGAGCGTTTCGGGCGACGCGCCCGCGACCTCAACGTCGGTGCCGGAAAAGTAGAACATGTACGGCGAGGGATTGATGGTGCGCAGCACGCGGTAGGTATCGAGCAGGCTCCCCTCGAACGGTGCGCTCAGGCGGTTCGAGAGTACGATCTGAAAGATATCGCCCCCGCGGATGTGGTGCTTGGCGGTCCCGACCATCGCGCAGAACTGCTCTTTGGAGAAGAGCGGCGTGACTTCGCCGAGGAGCCGCCCCGGCGCTTCCTGCTTCTTTTCGCCGGTTTTGAGGAGCGAGACGAGCTGCTCAAGCTCGAGCTTTGCCTTGTTGTAGCCGACCTCGACGTCGCTGAGCGCCATGTTGACGATGAGCACGATCTTCTGCCGCACATGATCGAAGGCGATGACCTTGTCAAAGAGCATCAAATCGACATCCTTGAAGCTGTCCTCGTCCTGCTCGCCGCAGCGGACGCTCGGCTCGCTGTATTTGAGATAATCGTAAGAAAAATACCCCACGAGCCCGCCGGTGAAGGAGGGGAGGTAGTCGAAGCGGGGGCTTCTGCAGCTTGCCAGCAGCTCACGCAGGTATTGGGAAGGATCGTCCGTGCGGACGGTGAGGCCGCCAGCCTTCATTTTGCCGTCAATGCACGTGATCTCGAGCTTTGGGTCGAAGCCCAAAAACGTGTAGCGGCCCCAGCGGTCGTCCGCCTGCGCGGATTCGAGCATGTAACAGTGGGTGGACACGTTCTTGAGGATGCGCATCGCTTCGATGGGGGTGATGAAGTCGGAAAGAATTTCGCAGCTCAGCGGGAGCACGTCGTACTGCTGCGTCGCGGCGATGTCTTTGACGGTTTCGAGCGGTGGTAGGATATGCATGAGTGACCTCCTGAAAAAGAAAAGCTCCTTTGGCGTTCTGCCAAAGGAGCTTATTGCGCAAACAAAAGCGCCCCCAACAGAACGGTACAGTCTGTCAAGGACGAATGCGATACGAGAGAAACGAACGATCCGCGGTGCCACCTTGAATTCACGGTTACCCGTGCGCTTGGCGGAGATACCATCATATCTCCCGGCAACTGACGTATGCCAACACGTTGCAGGATACTCTACGTATAAAACGCATTTCGCTGCACCCTCAGCGGTCCATTTGACAATGTGTATCTTGCCTGATTTTCAGCATCGCAGGCTCTCTGTGAAGGCATCACTGCCGTTATCTCCGCTTCAACGGTTTGCGGTATTAACTTGAGCGAAAATATAGCACACCCCATCGGCAATGTCAATAGGGTGTGCATGATTTTTTGTAAAATTTCGGTTCTTTATTCCGCGGCGCGGCGAAGAATGTCGGCGACAAGCGCCTTGTCGAGCTGCGGGAAGGGGATGACCGGTTCGGGATGCTCGGGATGCCCCATGAGCAGTTTTTCCGCCCAGGACATGTTGTACCAGCGGCCGAACTTGTAGCCGCTGCGCGTGAACACGCCGATGCGGCGGAAGCCCATGTGCTCATGGAAGCGGATGCTGTTGTCCGTTAAATATTCGTCGTCCGCGCCCTGCGGCTCGCCGATGCAGGCATAGAGATTGCAGATGTTCTGAGCGAGCGACAGCTCCTCAATCGCGCGGTAGAAGCGCTTGCCGAGACCGTGCTTGCGCGCGTCGAGGGCGAGATAGATCGTCGACTCCGCACAGTGGTCGTAGGCCTTACGCGCGATGAACGTGTGCGTATAGGCGTAGCCGAGGAGCTGGCCATTTTCATCCTCCGCGACGAGATAAGGGTATTTGCGCGAGATATCCGCGATGCGGCGGCGGAATTCGTCGAGCGACGGTACGTCGTATTCAAACGAGATGGCCGTCTTTTCGACGTACGGCGCATAGATGCTCAGAAGCGCGGGAGCGTCGTCAAGCGTGGCGAGGCGGAAGCGGAACGCAGGAGAAGACATAGAGTCACCTTTCAAATCCGTGCACCCAGTCAGAGCGCAGGTAATAAATGAGATAGATGGTGGAGCTGATCGCCCAGGTGAGGGGATACGCCCAGTAGATGTAGCCGATCTCGCCGATGAAGTGGACGACGAGCATGATATAGATGATGCGGATGACGCACCAGACGGAGAGCATGATCATCATCGGCACGACCGCGCGGCCCGCGCCGCGGCAGACCGCCGCGATAGAGTGCGAAAACGCCAGCAGGCAGTAGAACAGTGCCACCGTGCGCGCCTGTTGCACGCCGAGGGCGACAACGCCGGGGGTGCTGTCGAAAAGGGAAATGAGCTGACTTGCCCAGATGTAATAGCACAGGCCGATGAGCTCGGCCATCACGACGGCGATGATGATACAGAACCGCGCGCCGCGCTTGGCGCGGTCATACTGCTTGGCGCCGAGGTTCTGACCAACGAACGTGGTGCAGGCCATCGTGAAGCTCGTGATGGGCAGAAAGGCGAAGCCTTCGATCTTGCAGTGCGCGCCGTAGGCCGCCATCGCGAGCATGCCGAACGAGTTGATCTGCGACTGGACGATGACATTGGCAAGGCCAATGACGCAGTTCTGGATGCCGGAGGGGAGACCGTATCGCACGATCTCGCCGAGCATGCCGGTGTGGAAGCGGATGTTGCGCGGCGTGACGGTGTAGACCTCGCCCTTTTTGAGCAGGTGGATGAGGCAGAGCACGCAGCTCGTCCCCTGGGAGAGGACAGTCGCCACCGCGGCGGACCAGACGCCCCAGCGGAACGCGCCGATGAACAGCAGGTCGAGCGCGATGTTGACGAGCGACGAAATGATCAGATAGTGCAGGGGCCTCCGGCTGTCGCCGAGGGCGTTAAGAATGCTCGTGCACATGTTGTAGAGCACCGTTGCCAGCACGCCGAGGAAGTAGTAGCGGAAGTATTCGACCGCCTGCGGCATGACCTGCGCGTCGGTGTTCATCCAGACCAAAAACGTCGGCGTGAGGAATACGCCGATGAGCGTCAGCAGTGTGCCCGACACGATACCGAACGCCAGGTTCGTGTGGACGGCGCGCGAGACGTTTTCATAGTCGCCCGCGCCGAAGTACTTTGAGATCGCGACGCCCGCGCCCATGGCCGTGCCGATAAAGAGGCTTGTGAGCAGCATGATGAGCGTGCCGGACGAGCTGACAGCGGCAAAGGCGTTCGTGCCGAGGTATTTGCCCACAATGAACGCGTCCGCCGTGCTGTATAGCTGCTGGAAGACCTGACTGATGAAGATCGGCAGCGCAAAGCGCAAAATCAGCGAGACGGGGCTGCCCTCCGTCATGTTCTGCACGGTCTGCCTTGCCGGAACTGTCTGCGCCATGCGCACCTCTCTTTCTCTGTCCCGCGGCGGGACGAATCTCTCATTTTTTGACGAAAAAGGAAAAGCGCCGCAGGAGCGGTGCTTTTCCTCAATCCCTGAAGAAACAGCAGATGAAAATTCTACAAAATCTTGACAGGTCCATTATATAGTTGTGTGGAACGAAAGTCAACCTTGCCGTTTACAGCACAAGGTTCAAAAGTGCAGGCGTGACGTACGTCTCGATGAGCGCGGCCACCAGCAGCAGCGGCACAGAGAATGTCAAAAAGACGCGGATGCAGTCCAGCACACGGCGGAAAAAGGGCGTATCGCTCTTTTTGAGGATCCGTTCCGTCCCCGTGCGGCAGATGAGAAGGCCCAGCGCGCAGGATAAGATCAGCGCGGACAGCTCAAAAATGCCGTGGGGCAAAACGCCGAGAACATACACACCGAGACCGATGCCCTGCTGCTGATAGATGGCGGCGAACGCGCCGAGCATCAGCGCATTCGTGCCGAGCGCGAGCGCACTGAGCGGCAGGAACGGAATGAGCCCGTAGAGCATCGAGAGGAGGGACGCCGTGATGTTGTTGAAAAACAGCGTGGCCATCATCTGCGACTGGGGAACATCGTCGGTAAGTCCCAGCTGCTCGATCTGCGCGGCGAAGTTTTGAAGGATCTGCTGCGCCATATCGGGGAAGAGCATCCCTGCGGCAAAGCCAAGAAGCACCAGCACGCCAAACGCGGCGGCGGTGTTCAAAAATTCCCGCTTGATGAGATCGCGCGAGAGCGTAGGGCAGAGTTCGAAGATCATGCCAGCTTGGCGATACCGGCCTTGACGCGCTTGATCGTCTCCTCACGGCCGAGGATATGGCAAATTTCGACAGCGCCGCCGGGCGTGACGAGCTTGCCCGCAACGGCGATGCGCAGCGGCCACATGAGCGTCGCGTTCTTCACGCCGAGCTCCTCGGCGAATGAGACGAGCATGTCATGGATGGCATCATTCGTCCACTCGGGAAGGCTCTCGAGCTTGGGCAGGACCTTATTGAGCATGTCGAGCGAGACCTCGCTGTTGGTCTTGGACTTCTTGTTCGTGTAGAACTCAACGCCGTACTCGGGAAGAGCATCGAAGAAGTCGACCTTTTCGGGAATATCGGTGAGCTTTTCGCAGCGGGCCTGTAAGAGTGCTGCGATCTCACCGACGGAGTACGCTTCGTTCTTGACGGCCTGACGGATGTAAGGCTCGGCAACTTTACAGAATTCCTCGGACGGGAGATTGCGCAGATAATTCGCGTTGAAATACGTCAGCTTTTCGATGTCGAAAATGGCAGGGGACTTGGAGATGCCGCCGATGTCGAACGCCCCCACCAGCTCGTCGAGCGTGAAGAACTCCTGCTCGCTCTGCTCGCCGCGCGGCGACCAGCCGAGCAGCGCCACATAGTTGAGGATGGCGGGCGTCAGGTAGCCCTGCGCCTTGAGGTCTTCATAGCTCGGGTCGCCGTTGCGTTTACTCATCTTATGCTGCGCGTCGCGCATGACAGGGGAGCAGTGCACGTAGGTCGGCACCTCCCAGCCGAAGCCCTCGTAGAGGAGGTTGTACTTCGGGGCGGAGGAGAGATATTCGCTGCCGCGCACGACGTGGGTGATGCCCATGAGGTGGTCGTCGATGACGTTGGCAAAGTTGTAGGTCGGCAGACCGTCGCGCTTCAAGAGTACCTGATCGTCGAGCGTCTTATTCTCCACCGTGATGTCGCCAAAGCTTGCATCGTGGAAGGTCGTGGTGCCGTCCTTCGGGATACGCTGGCGAATGACGTAGGGCTCGCCCGCGGCGACGCGCGCCTTGGCCTCTTCGAGCGGCAGGTCGCGGCAGGGATCGTCCGCGCGGTCAAATTCGCCGCTGTCCTCCTCGCTCTCGGCCTTTTCGCAGAAGCAGTAGTAGGCGTGGCCGCGCTCGACTAAAAGCTCGGCGTACCTGCCGTAGGTGTCGCGGCGCTCGCTCTGGATATACGGGGCGACGGGGCCGCCGACGTCGGGGCCTTCATCGTGGGAAAGGCCGCATTCCGCCATCGTGCGGTAGATGACGTCCGTTGCGCCCTCGACGAGACGCCCCTGGTCGGTATCCTCGATGCGGAGAATGAACGTGCCGTTTGCGTGGCGGGCGATCAGATAGGTGTAGAGCGCGGTGCGCAGGTTGCCCACGTGCATATAGCCCGTGGGGGAGGGAGCGAAGCGCGTGCGCACCTTACCATGCGGGATCTTCGCTTCCATTTCCTCAAAATACTTCATGTCGATGGACATAGATGACCTCCTGAAGTGGAATCAAAATAAAGATAATTTATTACACCATATTTTGACCGAAAAGTCAACGAACGCACGACGCTCTTTTTCACCGGAATATGCTTGTATTTTGAAAAGGGGTATGGTAACATAACAAATTGGGTCGATAGCTGCGCCAAAACGGCGCAATTCGAGATAAAATGAGAAAAACAAACAGATCGGAGAAAAAACGATGGAAAACATGGAAAACGCGGCGCGCAAGAAAGTGATGCTGTCCGGCATTCAGCCCAGCGGCGATCTGACCCTCGGGTCCTACCTCGGCGCGATCAAGAACTGGGCGGAGCGCGACGAGGAATTTGACAACTACTACTTCATGGCCGATATGCACTCGATCACCGTGCGTCAGGACCCTGCGGCGCTGCGCCGCCGCACGCTCGAGCAGCTGGCGCAGTACATCGCCTGCGGCTTGGACCCCGAGAAGAACACGCTGTTCATCCAGTCCCACGTGCCGCAGCACGCCGAGCTCGGCTGGGTCCTGAACTGCTATACGATGTTCGGCGAGCTCTCGCGCATGACGCAGTTTAAGGACAAGTCCGCCAAGAACAGTGAGAACATCAACGGCGGTCTCTTCACCTATCCTGCGCTGATGGCGGCGGATATCCTGCTCTATCAGCCCGACTATGTCCCTGTGGGCGAGGATCAGAAGCAGCATGTCGAGCTCTGCCGCAACATCGTCCAGCGCTTCAACGGCATCTATGGCGACGTCTTCAAGATGCCCGAGCCGTACATTCCCAAGGTCGGTGCGCGCGTGATGAGCCTGAGCGACCCGGGAGCCAAGATGTCGAAGTCCGATAAGGACCCCAACGGCTCCATTTACCTGATGGAAAAGCCCGAGGATATCCTGCGCAAGTTCAAGCGCGCCGTGACCGACAGCGACACGGAAAACTGCGTGCGCTATGATCCCACGAACAAGCCCGGCGTTGCGAACCTGATGACCATCTACTCCGCCGTGACGGGCAAGAGCTTTGACGAGATCGAGCAGGAGTTCGCCGGTAAGGGCTACGGCGCGTTCAAGCCCGCCGTGGGCGAGGCCGTCGTTGAAATCCTGCGCCCCATCCGCGAGGAGGCCACGCGCATTTTGGGCGACAAGGCGTATCTCGAGTCCGTGTATCGCGCGGGCGCACAGAAGGCGTCTTACGTGGCAGAAAAAACGCTGCGCAAGGTCTACAAGAAGGTCGGCTTTGTCGCGCGCTGATTAAAGGGTGGAGAACATGAACGGAATTCCGAAAGAGTTATTGCTGAGCGTCGGCGGCGCGCTGTTGTGCGCGTTTGCTGTCAGCTTTCTGATGTGCCCGCTCGTCAAGTCGTTTGCCTATAAGATCGGCGCGATCGACGTGCCGAAGGACAACCGCCGCATGCACAAAAAGCCCGTACCGCGTCTCGGCGGCCTCGCGATCTTCCTCGGCTTTATCGTGAGCATGCTGCTGTTCGTCAAGGTCGACCATCAGTTACAGGGCATTTTGTTGGGCGCGTCCATCATCGTTGTTTTGGGCGTAGTGGACGATATGTCCCCGCTGCGCGCGTATTTTAAGTTCTGCGTGCAGATCTTCGCGGCGCTCGTCGCCGTGTTCCACGGCGTCGTGATCCAGACGCTCTCCAACCCGAACGTCTTTGCTGAAAGCCCGTATTGGGACCTCGGCTGGCTGTCCATCCCCATCACAGTCTTGTGGATCGTCGGTATCACGAACGCCGTCAACCTCATCGACGGCCTGGACGGTCTTGCCTGCGGCGTTTCGACCATCAGCGCGATCTCGATGCTCGTCATTGCGCTGCTCGTCTCTGAAAGCGATGTGGCGCTCGTGATGGCCGCGCTTGTGGGTGCGTGCCTCGGTTTCATGCCGTACAACAAGAATCCGGCCAAGATGTTTATGGGCGACACGGGCTCGACGTTCCTTGGCTACATCCTTGCGACGATCTCGATCCAGGGCCTTTTCAAGTATTACGCCATCGTGTCGTTCGCGGTGCCGTTTCTGATCCTGGGCCTGCCGATGTTCGACACGCTCTTTGCCATCATCCGCCGCCTTGCCCACGGGCAGAACCCGATGGCGCCTGACCGCGGCCACATCCATCATCGGCTCATCGACATGGGCCTCAACCAGAAGCAGGCGGTGGCCACGCTGTATGTGATCTCTGCCATTTTGGGTCTATCCGCTGTGGTGCTGACCACCGGCGGGGAGGGCCGGGCCATGCTGCTGTTCCTGGTGCTGTGCATCGTGGCAGTGGTGGCCGCCCGGGTGGTGTTCCCCAAGGAGGTCAAGGAGGAACTGCGGGAAGAACTGGACGAACTGAAGGACCACGGCCATCACGGCGAGGGACAAGCCCCGGAGACACCGCCGGAGAACGCCGACAAGACACCTGACCAGCGGCCAGGTGCCTGGGAAGAAGAGGAGGATCAGTGATGGAAAAGCTTCGTATCATGAGTGTGTTCGGCACCCGGCCGGAGGCGATCAAGATGGCGCCGCTGGTCAAGGAGCTGGCCAGCCGGGAGGGAGTGGAGAGCCTTTGCTGTGTTACGGCTCAGCACCGTCAGATGCTGGACAGCGTGCTGGAGGTTTTCCAGCTCAAGCCGGACTATGACCTGGATATCATGACCCCCCGCCAGACCCTCTCTACCATTACCAGCAAGTGCCTCACCGGCATGGACGCGGCTATCGACGCGCTCAAGCCTGATATGATCCTGGTGCACGGCGATACCTCAACCACCTTTGCAGGGGCCCTTTCCGCCTTTTATCATCAGGTGCCGGTAGGCCACGTGGAGGCAGGCCTGCGAACCTATGACAAGTATTCTCCCTTTCCGGAGGAGATGAACCGAAAGCTGGTTTCCGCCATTGCGGATCTGTATTTCTGCCCCACGGTGAACAACAAAAATAACCTGCTGAAGGAGGGAATTACCGAGGGCCTTTTCATTACCGGCAACACGGTGATCGACGCCCTCAAGACCACGGTCCGGGAGGATTACCACTTCTCCACTGAGGCGCTCAACCACCTGCCTTACGGGGAGAAAAAGATCCTTCTCGTTACCTGCCACCGGCGGGAGAACTACGGCGAGCCCATGCGCAACATCATGCTGGCCCTGCGGCAGATCGCGGAGCAGAACCGGGAGGGGGAGCTAATATATCCCGTTCACCTCAGCCCGGTGGTGCGGGAGGCGGTGGACAAGTATCTGCGCGGCGCGCCCCGGGTGCACCTTATTGACCCGCTGCCCGCAGACGAGATGCACAATCTCATGGCCCAGTGCTACCTGGTTATGACGGACTCCGGCGGTTTGCAGGAAG
>ENA-OPVL01000505-OPVL01000505.1-human-gut-metagenome-genome-assembly--contig:-NODE-505-length-26761-cov-2.757320_pt1 | contig 26761 bp, 16 predicted proteins | sample MGYA00241496_ERZ501984 | MGnify/ENA primary metagenome ERZ501984 (study PRJEB25962, sample SAMEA2042986) | human gut metagenome | biome: human gut; feature: human-associated habitat; material: faeces... | reverse complement strand
AAGTAACAGTAACGCCAAGCGATGCAAAGATAGAATACTCAACAAATGGAACAACATATAGTACAACAATGCCAACAATTACGAACACATCTTCGTTTACAGTAACAGTAAGAGCAAGTAAAGCAGGATATAAAACACAAACAACAACACAAACAGTAAAAGTAAATAAGGCTGCTGGAACATTAACATTATCAGCAACAAGTGGAACATCTGAAAATTCAAAAAATTTAACTTTTACAGTAAGTGGAAACACAGGAACTTTAAGTGTAACTTCATCAAATACAAATGTTGCAACAGTAAGCATAAGTGGAAATACGGTAACGGTAAAACCTACGGGAATTGGGAAAGCAACGATAACAGTAACGAGTGCAGCAACAACAAATTATAATGCAAAATCAGCAACTTATACTGCAACAGTTAAAAATCCGGTATTTAATGAAAATTCTGGTGTTGGATATTACGCTGATATTGATAACGATGGAACAGTAGATGGAGTAATATTTGAAGATTTTAAGTTTGGGGGAAATGGTTCATGGGGAACAGGTGACTATGGAACATACAAAATTCCAACAGTGTCTAATACAAAAAGTTACTATATAAGTCAAAACAATTATGAAGGACCATTTGGAATAAAGAATGTATTAGTACCAAATGGATCTGGTAATGCTAGATTCTATGTAATGGCATTAAATGATTATAATGATAAAACATATGGATTTAGATCAGCTCAAAGAATAACAATATCTGGAAACTGGGTAATTCCTTCTATAAACGAATTGTCGGCTTTTGGAGGAGAACTAGGAATAACAAGCTCGAATTATACTAAGTATGGATTAAAATATCGATATTGTTCATCATCTTGGGATAATACTTCTCGAGGAGCGGGATGCTATATTAGTTTCAGTGAAGGAAAAACGGATTATACGTTTGGAACACAAAAGTATTATATACGCCTAGCTATAAAATTTTAATTTTTGGAAAAATACAATTATACAAAGAATAAAATATTTTTACCACAATCTAATTTAAGTTAAAGATTGTGGTAATTTTATATTTTTATAAAAAATGGCACAAAGATTTACATAAAACTTGAAAAATGCACCCAAATGTTGTAAAATATATAAGATATATAATTGTTAAAATGGAAGAAATTAAAAATGACAAATAAAGAAAGACATGAATTTAAAGAAAAGGTTTTGGAACTTAGAATGCAGTATTATTCTACAGAGAAAATTGCAGAATTACTTCATTCAAATTCTGATACAGTAATGTTGTATATAAAAATTTTAATATCAGAAGGAAAGCTTGATGAATCATATATGAATTTGAAGAAAAAAGATGCTGAAGAAACAGATGAGATAATATTAAAATTGATTCATGCAAATAGAAATATAAGTGAAATTGCAGATACACTTGGTGTTACTATAGATACACTTTACAAATATTTTGACAGGCTTATATGGGCAAGAAAAATAACTAGTAAAGATGTTGCTTCATGTGCTGATGTGGAACTTGAAAATAGTGTGCTAGAATTAAGGCAAAAAGGATATACTAAAGAACAAATTATGAGTGAGTTACATATAGGACCGAGAACTGCAAGAGAAGTTTTAGAAAAGCTAATAAGTGAAGGAAGAGCAGGAAAATTAAAGGGAAGAACAGCAATAGAGATAAAGAGAAAAATAATCCCACTTGCTAATGATGGTTGCACTGTTGAGGAGATAAAAGTAAAACTAAAAGTAAAAGAACAATCAATTGAAGATTATATAAGTGAATTGATACATGATGGAAAAATTGATAAGGAAGAAATGTTAAGAAAAAGAAGAGAAAAAAGAGATATTAGAAAACAGGAAGTGAAGCAGTTAATAAAGGAGGGAATGTTAAAAAGGGATATATCTGAAAAATTAGATATTCCATATAAAGATTTGAATGATATTATTGAAGAAATAATTCATGATAGAAAAAAAATAAAATTTGTAGGAGCAGAAAGAAAATCTATAGCATATAAAAGAAACAGTTTTGCAGATGAGATGGAACAAGAGTTAGATGCAGATAATTTGCCTGAATCTGGTGATAGAAATAAAAGAATAATTGATGATTGTAGAACAATCATTGCAATTTATTGCGTGGAAATTGCTAAAAGTTCCACTAGTCCATTTGTAAGAACACAGTATTTTAGTAAATGCAAAGAACTTGTAAATAATGGAGGAAAGCTTAAAAATGAAGAAATTGATGGATTATCAGAAATTATAAAATATAAGAACAGGAAACTTAACACAGAGGAGCTGAGGTTTGCTTGCATTGAGTATTGCAAGCTTGGAAATTGGAAATCAGCTATACAATTAATTACAAGTTGCATGGAAGTTTATGGAGAAAGTAAAGAACTGTCTGAACTAAGAATGACAATATTAGCATTACAAAAAAGACAAGAAGCAAAAAATATGATTAAACAAGGTATGCCAGTAAGTGAAATTATGTATCGAACTGGAAGAAGTGAAACAGAAATATTAAGAATGAAAAGAATGTATAAGGCTGAAAAAAATAATAAGCCAGAAGTAGAAGAAGCAAAATAAGTATAGAGTAAATTTTAATAAATAACATGAAGAGAAAATTGCAATTTTTCAACTGAACTTGTATCGAGAATGGAGGAGGGTAATAAAATATGCAAGAAAATGTTACAGAAAAGCAAGAAGTGAAAGAAAAAAAGTTGGATGACGCAGTATTAGAAAAATTAATGGAAGGAAAAAATAAGAGTACTATAAGAAAAGAAATGCATATTGGATATAATACTCTTGAAGAAGCGTTGAATAGATTAATTAACGGGCATATCATTACTTTTGAAGAAATAGCCCAATATAGAAGAGAAGCAAAAAAGAGAGTGTTTTTGAAATACATAAAAGAAGGTTTTTCAAAAGCACAAGCAGGAGTAAAAGCGCACGTCCCTAGTGGTGATATAAAAAATATAGTAATAGAACTAGTTGATGAAGGAAAACTAAGTAAATTGTATTTAGAATATGGAAACGGAATAAGAGAAAAAAGAAAAAATACGGTACTCGAAAAATTATTGGAAGGAAACACTATTTTAGAAACAATTGAATTGCTAGGTATAAATAAGAATGTAGGCTATGCATATGTGAGAGAGTTAAGAGAGGAAGGAAGAATAAGAGATGATGAAATAGTAAGAAAAGTTCGCAGAAAAACTCCACCAAAAGAGAAAGTTAGCAAGGATATAACAGAGGGCACAAAAAGACAAGATAATGCACCACTACAACAAATGACAGAAGAAGAAAGAGAAAAAAGAATATTAGAATTATTTGAAGCTGGTTGCAACAAGAAGCAAATTGCAGGAGAATTAAATAATATTAGTTATAGAGAGTTAGGTAAAATAATTGCTAAACTAGTGCAAGAAGGAAAAATTACGCCACTTCAAACAACCAAATCGTATGCTAGGAAGAAAAGTAAAATTGAAGATGTAAAGGCAAGTAATATTGAAAGATATAGAATTGCACTGGATAATATAGCTCCCAACATTGAGAGAAAAGTAATTGATGTAACTAACCAAAAACTATTTTTTATGTATTGTAGAAAAATGATAGAAAATGGTGGAGAATTGTCCAAAAAGGATATGGAATTATTGCAAAGAGCAATAGTATATGGTCAAGCTGATATTACGGTAGAAGGAATGAGATTTATAGGAAGCCAATGTGCAAAAAATGGTGATTTGCAACCAGCAATAGATGCGGTAAACAAATGTATTCAAGTACGTGGAAAACAAGAAGATTATGAAAAAATAAAAAGAACCTTACAAGAGTTGCAAGAAAAAGTCAAAGCTAAAAAAGAAACGTGTGAAGTTGAAAGATAATTAATATTGCTAAAAAGGAGAAATGAGAAAATATGAGAGATATTAACGAAGCTACAGAAAAAGATATAAATTTTGAAATGCAAGTACTAGAATTGAGAAAAAATGAATACACGGTTACCGAAATATCTAGCATATTACATGTAAGTTCAGAAAAGGTAAGCAATTCTATAAAGAGCTTAACAGAAAAAGGACTGCTTGCACCAAAATATAAAAATTTACATGGTAAGAGTATGTTAAAAAGAAAACAAAGAGCATTGGAATTGCTTGAAGATGGAAAAACAGTAAAGGAAATTGCACACGAATTAGAGGTATCTATAGATACAGTATATAAATATATTAAAGATGGAAAAGTAACAAAAGAAGTGCTAAATAGAAATGCAGATTTGGAGTTGGAAAGTAGAGTATTAGAACTTAGAAACAGTGGTTATACCAAACCTCAAATTATGGAAGAATTAGGTTTAGGAAACATTTCTGTCACAACTATAATACAAAAATTAGTTGAAAAGGGACAACTGAAACATACTAATTTAAACCCAACACCAGAAGAAACTGGAAAAGAAGCATATATTAAAAATGAAATACAAAAATTAATAAAAAGTGGTTGTACAATATGTGAAGTAGCTAGAACTTTAAAAATAGGTATTAGTATGGCATATAATTATACAAAGGATTTGATTAGCGAAGGAAAATTAGATGAAAGCTCAGTTATGTTTGAAAAGCAATATGGATTACATGACCTAGAACAAATGCTAATAGAGATGATGGAAAATAGAATTAGCAGAGTTCAAATGGCAAGAGAATCAAAAATGTCATATAATAAAATAGGTCCAATAATAAATAGGCTTATCAAAGATAATAGAATAAAAGAAAATGAAAATACAAGAAATCCCAATTTATTTTCAAGAAAATTAAAAAAAGAAATAGACATGAGAAATAAAGAAGGTATTATACATGACTGTAGAGAAGAAATGAGTAAATATGAACGAAATATAAGAAGAAACATAATCAGTGAAGCCATACAACAAAAATATGCTAGTTGTTGTAAAAAAATAGTTGAATGCGGTGGAAACTTGACTAGAGAGGAAGTAGATATATTAGCTGAAACTATTGCTTATGGAGAGGGAAAGTTTTCTCCAGAAAATCTTCTGTTTATTAGTAATGAATATAGAAAGCTAGGAGAGTATGCTGTTGCAAGAAGATTATGTGCTACTTGTGAACAAATATATGGAAAAAATGAGTTGATTTCGGAAATAAGTGTTACATTAAAAGTAGCAATGGAGAAACAGCAAGCATATAATCTTTTGAAAAATGGAAAGACGAATGAGGAAATAATGAATGCTACGAATTTAAGACAAACTGATATTATAAGAATGAGAAGAGAGTATGGAGGTTCAAGAAAAACAGAAGTAGCAGTAGAACCCGAAGTATAAAAAATAGTGAATAATTAATGGACAAGTAGAATACTATGTATAAAAAGTACATAGTATTTTTTATGTACAAATGAAAAGGGAGGAATTTTTATGTGGCATTCTAGTAGTGTTGAGGAGATTGCGAAAAATCTGAAAACTAATATTAATATTGGTTTACCAGATGACGAGGCTCAAAAGAGGTTTGAGAGATATGGACCGAATAATTTGAAGGAGAAGAAAAAAGAGAGTATATTTGTTAAGTTTATTAAACAATTTAACGATTTTATGATTATTACATTAATAATTGCTGCTATTATATCGGCAGTTGTTTCTAAGCTTAACGGAGAAGCGGATTACATAGATTCTATTATAATTGTTGCAATAGTTATTTTTAATGCAATTATGGGATTAGTTCAGGAACAGAAGGCAGAAAAATCGTTAGAGGCACTAAAGAAGATGTCTGCTCCAAATGCAAAAGTTAGAAGGAATGGACGAGTTCAAGAAATTGATGCAGCAATGGTGGTTCCAGGAGATATTGTAATTTTAGAAGCGGGAAATTATGTACCAGCGGATTGCAGATTGATAAATTCATATAATTTGAAGATTGAAGAGTCGGCATTAACAGGAGAAACCATTCCAAGCCTAAAAGATAGTAGTAAGATTTTAAAAGAGAATACTGCAATGGGTGATTTGTGCAATATGGTATTTGCAACTACAATAGTAGTAAATGGTCATGGAGAGGCAATAGTTGTTGAAACTGGAATGAATACAAGAGTTGGCAAAATTGCTGGAATGATAATAGAAGATGAGTCTCCAGAAACACCAATTCAAAAGAAACTTGCAGAGGTTGGGAAGATTTTAGCAATTGCTTGTATAATAATTTGTGTATTAATATTTGTAATAGGAATTTTTAAGAAGATTCCTATTATAGAAATGTTTATGACGTCTGTTGGTCTCGCGGTTGCAGCAATTCCAGAGGGGCTACCCGCAATTGTTACTATAATGCTTTCTATTGGTGTTACAAAAATGGCTAAGAAAAACAGTATTATACGTAAGCTTCCAGCAGTTGAAACACTTGGAAGCAGTAGTGTAATTTGCTCGGATAAAACAGGAACTTTAACACAAAACAAGATGACTGTAACAGAAGTTAGAAATTGCTTTGGAAGAGCTAACAGCAATGAAAGAAAGTTTATTTTAGAACTTGGAACCATGTGTACAGATACAACAGAAGAAAGAATTAATGGTAAGCTAGGATTTGTTGGAGAGGCAACAGAAGTTGCAATCTCGAATGCAGCAATGGAAGAAGGAGTAAGTAAATCTTTCTTGTATGATGAAATGAAAAGAATTAATGATATTCCATTTGACTCGAAAAGAAAGATAATGACAACAATTCACAAATATGGAAATGGATATAGAATAATTACAAAAGGGGCACCAGATGTATTATTAAAGAGATGCAGTAATTGTTATTCTGGTGGTCAAATTGTGCCAATCTTTAGTAAAAAAGACGATATAAATGAACAGAATAATCAAATGGCAGAAAAGGCTTTAAGAGTAATTGCTGTAGCATATAAAGATGTAGAAAAATTGCCAGAAATGCAAGATGTGGAGAAAGACTTAATATTTTGTGGTTTAATTGGAATGATTGATCCTCCAAGAGAAGGAGTGAAAGAGGCAGTAAGAACTTGTAGAAGAGCTGGAATAAAAACAGTAATGATAACAGGAGACCATTTGCAAACTGCGAAGGCTATTGCGAAAGAATTAGGAATATTGAAGAGGGGAGATTTAGCAATAGATGGTGAAACTTTGGAGAGAATGAGCCAGCACGAACTTGAACAAAATATAATGGATTATTCGGTATTCGCAAGGGTTTCACCAGAACATAAGGTAAGAATTGTGAAAGCTTTTCAGAGTACAGGTGCAGTAGTTGCAATGACTGGAGATGGTGTGAATGATGCTCCTGCATTGAAGAATGCAGACATAGGAATTGCAATGGGAAAAGGTGGCACAGACGTGGCAAAAAATGCGGCAGACATGATTTTGCTAGATGATAATTTTGTTACAATTGTAGAGGCTGTAAAACAGGGCAGGAACATATATGATAATATAAAAAAGGCGATACATTTTTTAATTTCTACTAATATAGGAGAAATAGTAACAATATTTTTCGGATTAGTATTAGGGATAAAATCACCATTACTGGCAATCCAGCTATTGTGGATAAACTTAGTAACAGACTCACTTCCAGCCATTGCATTAGGCTTAGAAAAAGAAGAAGAAAATATAATGAGCAGGCTCCCTAGAAACCCTAAAAAGAATTTATTTGCAGATGGATTATGGTGGAAAATAATAATAGAGGGAGCAATGTTGGGAATGTTTACTCTATTGGCATTTAGTATTGGAAATCGTTTATATTCTGTAGAAGTTGGCAGAACAATGGCATTCTTAACATTAGGAATTTTGGAACTAGTTCATAGTTTTAATATTAAGAGTGAAGAAAGTATATTTAAGATTGGAGTACTTGAAAATAAGTATTTGGTTGGAGCGTTAGTATTAGGAGTAATTTTGCAGGTAATAGTTGTCGTTGTAAGTCCACTTGCGCAGGTGTTTAGTTTAGTTCCATTAACAGGAATGCAATGGCTATATACAATTTTAATTGCAGTAGCACCAATACCAATAGTAGAGATACAGAAAGCGGTAAATGGATATAAATTTGGAAGAGTAGTGTATGCAAAAAATAATTAAATATATATTAAAGAAGCAAATGAGGAATAGCATTTGCCTCTTTTTTGTGGTATAATGTATTTATTGGATATATGAAGAAGGAGAAAATATGGAGCAAGAAAAGCGTATATTAATAAGAAAACAATTTGAGATGAGTAGTAATAAGGATAAAAAGAATGTTATATTATATTTATTAGATATGGGATATGATAATAAAGACCTTACAGAAATATTTGGAGTAAATGCAAAAAAAATATATAATATAAAAGCTGCTAAATTAAACCAACATTACATGGAGCAAATTATTGGAACAAAAATATATGGATTAGTTGCTGAACTTGTAAGAGAAGATGAAAATCAAATTGCAGATTTGGCAATGAAAGGATATTCAATAGATGATATAGTGATAAGAATTGGATACTCTAAAGGTACTGTCGGAAATATTGCACAGAGGGTAATAGTAGAAAGAAAATTAAAGGTTCCTACAAAAAAAGAGATAAAACAGGGGGAAAAAGGCAAAGAAAAAAGTACCGAAAAAAATATTTCTACAACACAAAATAAAAAGTGTACAAAGAGATTTTCAATGGAACAAGCCAATAGCGAAGAAATTGAAAGACTAAAAAGAAATTATGCGCAAAATAAAATAGAAAGTAACAGAGAAGCTATAAAAAGAATAATAACAAAATTAGGTGATGAAAAAATAACAGATTCAACAAAGAAAAAAATTTTAGAGTATTGCAAAGAAATAGTAAAATATGATGGAACATTAACAGAAGATGAATATAGAATATTAACAGATGTTATTACAAGAGATGAAGCAATACCAGATATGTCTGGCATAAGATTTGTTTTAGATGTATGTACACAACAACATAATTTTTTGCCTGCAATGAAATTATTAAATAATTGTATAGAAATATATGGAAGTTTACCACAGCTTGAAGAAGCAAGAGATGTTATTAGTAAAACGCACAGAAAACAACTAATGATAAATAGTTTAGAAAAAGATGGAAATGTTGAAAAAACTATGAGAGAATTTGGGGCACAAGAAGCAGAAGTTAGAGAAATTAAGAGAGTATACATAGATACCAATAAAGAACAATCAGGTAATAAACAAAGAGAGAAAAGAATGAATAAAAAAGATGATGGAATAGAAATGTAGTAATCGATATGAATAAAAAATTTGCATTTGTATAAAATATATGGTATAATGGAAAGCGTCGCAGTTAAAAAGGAGTGTGAAAGTATTTTATACAATAGATTAAAACACTGCACGAAAGAAATTTTTAGATTGCTAACAATTGCTTCAATAGCACTATTTATAATAATTGCAATAGTATTTGTAAAATATAATCCAGTGTATGCTGTGAAAATAAACGACGAAATAATAGGCTATGTAAAGAGCAAAACGGCAATGGAAGAAAAGATAAACAATGAATTATTAACATCAGAAAATCCATGTGCTGTGTTTTCAGAATTAACAGTGGAACCAACATATGAATTGGTTTTATCGGATGTTGAGGCAGAAGATGATGATAAAATTGCAGAAATGTTATCAGAAAATATAAAAACTATGTATAAAGTTTATGCGGTTACGATAAACAATGAAATAGAAACATATGTAAACACCGTAGAAGAAGCAGAAACTATAGTTGCAGAAATGCAGAGTGAATATTCAGAAGACGTTGCAAAAGTTGGAATTCAAGAACAATATACAACAGACTTCGAGAGTGTTGGAACTCAATCATTAGAAGTTGCAAAATTAAGTGTTGATACAGATTTGAGAGGAATAAAAACAGAGCAAGAAAGAATAGCAGAAGCAACATTTAATGGTGTATATTTTAGTGTAAAACCAGTAGTAGGAAACATTACATCAAGATATGGCGTAGTAGAGACTAGTGTAAGAAACCATGCTCATGGAGGACTAGATATAGCGGCTCCATATGGAACAAGTATTAAAGCAGCAGCTGATGGAACAATTTCATATTCTGGTTGGATGAGTGGTTATGGCTACTTAATTATAATTGACCATGCGAATGGAGTTCAAACATATTATGGACACTGTAGCAAATTATATGCATCTGTTGGAGATGAAGTTACAGCAGGAGATGTAATTGCAGCAGTTGGTTCAACAGGAAATTCAACAGGAAACCACTTACACTTAGAAATAAGACTAAATGAAAATAAAATAAATCCACAATTATATTTATATAAATAGAAAAGAATAGCGAAGGCTATTCTTTTTTCACAAATATTTGCCTTTTTTTCACAAACTTTTCACAAATATATTGTATTATAACTCTAGATTAGGATAGAATGAATAATGGAGCTAATCTTAAGAGAATAAGACGAGTCAAGAAGTATTTTTTGACAGAGTAAGAAAGGATAGTAATTAAAATGGAAGAGAATAAAGACAATGTAAAAACACCAGATGCAGTTGTAGATAAATCCGGTAAAGAATTTAAAGCAGTAAAGCAATTAGAAAAAAAGCAAAAAGGTCAATCTAACTTTGGAAAAAGTGTAGCAGTACCATTTTTGAGCGGTGTGCTTGGTGCAACACTTGTATTAGGAACATGTTTAGGAGTTCCAGAGATACGAAGCAATATAATAGGAGAAAACAATAACAATAATAATTCTGTTTCAACCAGCACAAGTGCGTCAACAGGAACATTAAACACAACACAAATTTCTTTAGCAGAGTATTCTGGAACAGGAATTGCTGTTGCAAAAAAAGTATTACCTTCAATAGTAGGTATTGAAGTAAGCTACACGGTTAATTCAATGTTCTTTAATCAACAAAGTACAGCAACTGCAACAGGTTCTGGAATTATTATTAGCGAAGATGGATACATTATTACAAATAACCATGTAATAAGCTCAAGCTCATCTTCATCATATTATACAATTGGAGAAGCAAACTCTATAAAGGTAACATTAAATGGTGATGAAACTAAGTATGATGCTAAAATAGTAGGAACTGATTCACAAACAGACTTAGCTGTAATAAAAATAGACAAAACAGGTTTAACGGCAGCAGAATTAGGAAACTCAAGTTCTGTACAAGTAGGTGAATTTGCAATGGCTGTAGGAAGCCCATTAGGAATGCAAAACACTGTTACAGGAGGTATGATTTCTGCACTAGATAGAGAAGTAACAGATTCAGATGGAAAAACATTTACATTAATTCAAACAGATGCTGCTATAAACTCTGGAAACAGTGGTGGAGCCTTAGTAAACAGCAAAGGTCAAGTAATAGGAATAAACACATTAAAAGTTTCATCAACAGGTGTTGAAGGAATGGGATTTGCAATTCCAATTGATTCTGCAAAACCAATTATAGAACAATTGATTCAATACAATAAAGTAAAAAGACCATATATAGGAATTTCTGGTAGAGATTTGGACGAAACGACAGCAAAGAGAAATAACCTAGTAGTTGGTGTTTATGTTGCAAGTGTAGACGAATATTCAGCAGCAGAAAAAGCTGGAATAAAGGCTGGGGACGTAATAGTAAAGGCTGACGGACAAGAAATAAAAACTATGACAGAATTAAACAATATTAAGAATACACACAATATTGGAGACACAATGACAGTAACAGTAAACAGAAATGGACAAGAGAAAGAGATTACATTAACATTGCAAGAACAATAATGTTATTGAAAAAAATTAAAATTTTAAAGACTATATAAATTAAACATGAATAAATTTATATTACCAATACAAATTAATAAAATACTAATTAGTTACATTCAGTTCACAAAAAGGACAAAAAGTATTGGTAATATATAACCATAGTTAGTAATAAGTTACTCCATTACTAACTAAAAAATTAGAACATCCCCTTTTATTTTCGGATCGATTGCTAAAGAGATAATAGCAATCGATTTTTTACGCTTAAATTGAATGATTACTGAATAAAGAAAAAAATATTCTTAAGTAAAGTGCTTAAAAATTACTAGATAATACGCAAACAATTGTAAATACTTTAGTTGCTTAATTGTTGCATAAAAATTGCAGATAAATTTCAAAACCGTATCATTTTGAATTTTTTCATTTAGTCTATTGCTACAATTACTTTTTAATGATATTATTATATAGATTAATTTGCCTTAAGTACGTTACTTAAGGATTACTTAGGAGGGAATAAATTTTATGCAAACAAAAGAAATGAAAGGAATTACTCTTGTTGCATTGGTGGTAACAATAGTAGTTCTGATAATTTTAGCGGGAGTAAGCATTAATTTAATTATAAGAGATGGTGGAATATTTTCATTGACAAATAAAGCGTCAAAAGAGACTTTAAAGGCGAGTGTAAAGGAAAAAATACAACTTGAAGCAATTGACAGTATAAAATATGAAAACGTAGGAACATTTGATATGAATTTATTTAAAAACAATTTAAATAAGAAACTAGGAATTGCCGAAGATAAAATTATAGAGGATGAAGAAAATATTATAGTAAGAACAGATGGATATAAAATAACTGTTAATAAAGATGGTTAAGTAGAAAGCATAGAAGATGATGATGGAATAGATAACACAAAACAGCCTAATACTGAATATAAAAATCGTACAATAGAGGAAAACTATAAAGCTATATCTGGATTAACAAAAAAATTATTTGATTATCCTTTTCAATATCAAGCAGCATTTGATACAGAAGATTATAAAACAGCAGAGTGCGGGTGTGGTAAGTATAAAGAAATATTTGATAAGGCAGTAGAAATGGGACTAGCTACAACATATACAGAAGCAGATGAAATAAAGGAAATGGGAGGTTCTGGAAACGATGTGCCAATAGCAGGAGCAATGATTGTACCAATAGTGGAACCAAGCATGGTCTATTATAAATTTGAATGCAAAAATGAAGAACAAAAACCTGGAGGTACAATTCCTATGGATTTTGCACTTAACTATGAGATAACATTTGATGGAAAAAAATACTTTGATTCAGGAGAGCCTCATTTTCATAAACCAGGTGGAGATACTGAGTCAGCATATGCGTGGCTTGGACAAGATTGGGTAGATAAAGGATATACTATGCTTTCCGCAAGAGCTACGCTGTACAGCGATGTTCCGATATTACAGCTTGGACAAATTTATCATTTTAAAATACAAGTTGTAACTGCAAATAACTTTAGAAAAGCAATAAGAGCATTGAACTTAGATTTAAGGCAATATAGTGGAATGTGTGCACACCCAATAAGTTAAAAAAAGCAAAAATATACTTGTTTCTTGTGATGGTAGAAATGAAATAAATATATATTGAAAATAAAAAATTAGTGGAAAAAAATTTTTTTCTGCTAATTTTTTTATATGAAAGATTAAAAAGTACTAAAATGCTAAATAAAAAGCAAATACCAATGTTTAAACATAAGAGAAGAATATGTAAAGTACTAATGAAGAAAGAGATAATAGTTTTAACAATATAAAATTTTTCATGGAAAATTTTCCAGTACTCGTTGCACAACTCCTAAAAAAGGTATATAATAGTTAATCAGTGAAAATAGGGAGATTTATTGATGGAAAGTAATATTATAGATAAACAAATATATGAAGATTTAATAAGTCAAGTTGACGCAAAGAAGCTAGATTTGGCTTTAAAATTAATGCAAAATAAGGCTATTGAAATAAATAAGATTACATATGATAATAAACAAAATTTTGAGGTTCATTCAATTGTAAAAGATGAGAAGAACGATGACGGAATTATAGTAAAACAGAAACACAAAGTTTATATTAAGGTTGCAGAAGGCGAGATTGAAAATTTATCATGTACTTGTGATGATTACAAGGAAAATTATTGTGCCTGTGAACATATTATTGCAACTGTTAAAGAATTTGCAAATAACTCAGATTATGTAAGAATTTTTTCTGGAGAGAGAAAAGAAGGTAGAAGTACAGATACGGTTAAAGAACGTGGAGAAAACTACAAGATTTTCAATCAACTGGTAAATGAATTTTACAGAATTAATGAAGAAGAGGAAGAACAGAATACACCTTCAGGCAAGGAGGAAGGATTCGTTCATATTGAGCCAAAGATTATATGTAGTAGAACAAATAATAGCTTGAAACTAGAAATAAAGCTTTCTAAAAAAGATGAGAAGCAGAGCTATAAGGTAAAGTCTTTACCAGAATTTTATGATAGATTTGCGAGTGGTGAAAAGTATAAATATGGAGCAAAACTTGAATTTGCACACACAAGAGAAAAGTTTGTGGAAGAAGACAGAAATCTTTTAGATTTTGTGCTTAAATATTCAGAAATAATAAAATATGCTAATGAATCGTCTACAGGATATGACTACTACACAAAAAGAATGGGAGAAGATGCAATAGTTATTTCTAACACAGGATTAGATGATTTATTTGAATGCCTGAAAAATAGAGCAATTTCAATGGAAGACCAGTTTGGAACTGATGCTGTTGTTTTGGTACCAAATGAGCCAGACATTAAATTTAAATTAGAAGAAAATGATGATGGAGAATATAAGATAACCGTAAATGTGGATATATATGCGTATATGGTTTATGAGGGCAGAAAATATACATATTTAATGCTTGATAAGAAATTATACAGATGCTCAAAAAAATATAGTAGTACTGTTATTAAAATGTTGGAAGTATTTAGAAAGAATTTTACAAAAGAGATTTTGCTTCCAGAGAGCCAGTTGTCTAATTTCTTCTCTATAGTACAACCAAGCATAAAGAATAGTGTTAACATTGGAGAAAATGAGTACAAGAAAGTTGAAAAATACATTCCTGCAGAGCTATATGCAAAATTATATTTGGACTATAATGACTTAAATTATGTGCTAGCAGATATTAGATTTATATATGGAGATGTAGAGATAAATCCGCTAGATTCTAAGAAACAAGTAGAAGTGCTTTCTAGAAATACAATAAAAGAAAGCAAATTAATTAACATGTTCGTTAAGAGTGGATTCATGCTAGACCAAAAGAACAATAGATTGATTCTTGCAAATGATGACAAGATATATGAATTTTTGACTAATGATATGGATTCATATATGAAGAATTTTGAAGTGCTTGCAACAGATAATTTTAAGGCAAAAGAAGTTAGAAGCACATCTGCTGTAAATTTGGGTGTAAGGGTAGAAAATAATTTGCTAGACATAGATTTTTCTAGCTTGGACTTCGACCCAGCAGAGCTTCAGGAGATAATGAAACAGTACAAATTAAAGAAGAGATACCATAGATTAAAAGATGGTAGTTTCGTAAATTTGGAAGACAATGATACTATTAAATTTATAGAGAGTGTAACAGAAGATATAGATGTTGATTACGGCCAAATAAAGAACAATACTTTACAGTTACCAATGTACAGGGCTCTTTATTTAGATAAAATTTTGGAGAAGAATAGCTTTATTCATGTTACGAAAGATGAGAGCTACAAGAATTTAGTTGAAAATATCGATGTAAAAGAAATAGAAGGAAACATGGAAGTGCCAAAGAACCTGAATGCTAGCCTTAGAGAATACCAAAAAGTAGGTGTACAATGGTTACGTATGCTTGATTACTATGGATTAGGCGGAATTTTGGCAGATGATATGGGTCTTGGAAAAACTGTTCAGCTATTGTGTGTAATTTGTGCATACAAAGATAATGGAGGAAAGAAACCATGTTTAGTCGTATGCCCAAGTTCATTATGCCTAAACTGGCAGAATGAAGCGGAAAAATTTACGATAGGAATGCAATCTATAGTAGTACATGGAACGCTAGAAGAAAGAAAAAATCAGATTGCATCAATACCAAATTATGATATAGTAATAACTTCATATGAATTATTGAAGAGAGATATAGAAGAATATAAAAAATATGACTTCAAATTTAAATACATAATTGCAGATGAAGCACAATACATAAAAAATAATAACACACAAAATGCAAAGGCAATTAAGAATATATCAGCAGAAACAAGGTTTGCACTAACTGGAACGCCAATAGAAAACTCTTTGTCTGAGCTATGGTCAATATTCGATTTCATAATGCCTGGTTACTTATTTGGATACAGAAAATTCAAAGAGCTTTATGAAACGCCAATAATAAAAGAGGGCAATGAAGTGGCAATGAACAAATTGAAAAAATTGATAGAGCCATTCGTCTTAAGAAGAATAAAAGGTGAAGTTTTGACAGAGCTACCGGATAAAATGGTATCTGTGTTAAACAGTCAAATGGTGGACGAGCAAAGAGCTATTTATTTGTCTTATTTAGCAAAGGCAAAGAAAAATGCAATGGAAGAAATACAAGAAAATGGAATAGAAAAGAGCCAGATAAAAATACTTGCACTATTAACAAGATTAAGACAAATATGTTGCCACCCAAGTCTATTTATAGACAACTACAAGGGCGAAAGCGGTAAGTTAAACCAATGTATAGAAATAGTAAAAGATGCAATACAATCAGGACATAAAATATTACTATTTTCAGGATATACAGCGATGTTTGAAATAATAGAAAAAGAACTACAAAAAGAGAATATAGAATTCTTAAAATTAACAGGACAAACCAAAGTATCTGAAAGAATAAATTTAGTAGATGAATTTAACAGCAACCCAAACAAAAAATTATTCTTAATCTCTTTAAAAGCAGGTGGAACAGGACTGAACTTAGTTGGAGCAGATGTAGTAATACACTATGACCCATGGTGGAACTTATCTGCAGAAAATCAGGCTACAGATAGAACTTACCGAATAGGACAAAAGAGAAACGTACAAGTATATAAATTAATAACAAAAAACTCAATAGAAGAGAAAATATATGAACTACAAAAAAGAAAAGAAACTTTGATTGATAGCATGCTTTCAACAAACCAAACATTTATAAGCAAGCTTTCAAAAGAAGACATAATGAATTTGTTTGAATAATTTCGCCCAATAGGGACGCCCTTTTTTGGGCGAAAATTGTTTAGACAATTATAAAAGTTAATTCGCCCAAAAAGGGGCGTCCCTATTGGGCGAGAAAGGATTCAATATGAATGATTTTATAACTGTTGTTGGTGGCGGATTAGCTGGCTCTGAGGCTACGTACCAGATTGCTAAAAGAGGGATAAAAGTTAAGTTATATGAGATGAAACCTGATAATTTTTCACCAGCACATTCTAATAACAATTTAGCTGAGATTGTTTGTAGCAATTCTTTTAAGTCTAATTTGCACACGAATGCTTGTGGACTTTTAAAGGAAGAACTAAGAAATTTAGATTCCCTTCTTATTAAAGTCGCTGATGAAACTGCTGTACCAGCTGGGCAGGCTCTAGCTGTTGATAGAGAGGTGTTTTCTAAAAAGGTTACTGAAGCTTTAGAAAACATGAAAAATGTAGAAATAATTAGGCAAGAAGTAGGAAAAGATGGACTATCAATAGAGAGTATTGCAAAAGATGGAATTGTTATAATTGCAACAGGCCCACTTACTTCTGATGCCTTATCTAAGCAAATTTTAGAACTTACAGGAGAAGATGACTTACACTTTTATGATGCAGCAGCACCAATAATATTCAAAGATAGTATTGACATGAATATAGCTTTTTATGGCAATAGATATGAACAAGAAAGAGCTAAAGATGAAGATGTAGAAGAATGGAAAGCAAAGCAGAAAAATGATGGAGATGCAAGCTATATAAATCTTCCAATGAATAAAGAAGAATATGAACATTTTTGGAATGAATTAGTTAATGCAGAGGTTGTAGAATTACATCAATTTGAAAAAAGAGAAATTTTTGAAGGCTGTATGCCAGTTGAAGTAATGGCAAAGAGAGGAATAGATACATTAAGATATGGCCCATTAAAGCCAATGGGATTTACAGATCCACGTACAGGTTACAGGCCATATGCACTAGTTCAGTTAAGGCAAGACAATAAAGATGCAACAATTTATAATATTGTTGGATTCCAAACAAATTTAAAATTTGGAGAACAAAAACGAGTATTTAGTATGATACCAGGTTTAGAAAATGCGGAATTTGCAAAATATGGAGTAATGCATAGAAATACTTTCATAAATTCTACAAAATTATTAGATAGAACCTATCAATTAAAGAAAAACAAAAACATATATTTTGCAGGACAAATTACAGGAGTAGAAGGTTATGTAGAATCTATTTCATCTGGATTAGTTGCTGGAATAAATGCTGTAAAACAATTAAGACAAGAAGAAAAGGTTGAATTTTCTGAATATACAATGATAGGAGCTTTGGCTCAATATATATCGACGCCAAATGAAAAATTTCAACCAATGAATGCAAATTACGGGATTTTACCAGAGCTAGAGGGAAAAAAGATATCAGATAAAAAATTGAAATATGGAAAATTATCAGATAGAGCGTTAGAAAAATTAAATTCACAAAATATTGCAAAAATATAACAAAATATTACATTTTTGTTAAAATACACACAATTTTTTTCTCTTATGGTATATTTATTGTGATAAATAAGACCTAGTATACATAAAGTATTGAAAAAATAAATTATATATGCTATAATATAGACATATGAGTTATAAAAGGAGATTGATAAAATGGCTAAGAGAAGTAATAAAATTGAAAATGAATATCAACAATACTTAAAAATGTCACCCGAATTTGTACATTTAACAGGCGAATCTTTAAAGGAACAAATTGGTGGTTTGGGTAATGCAGTAGAAAATATAACTGCTCAAATGATTAATTTGTCAACCGAAATTGAAGCATTAGGCAAAAGTGAAAAAGAAGAAGACAAAAAAGCTTTAGAAGCAAAAAAAGCCAGAAAAGAAAGCTTAAATAAGGCTTTGGAAAATGCTAAAAAAGAAAGAGATAAACAAAAACCTAAATTAGAAAAACAATTAAACAGAGTTCAAGGGTTTGAAAAGAATAGAGCACAAATTGAAAGAGTAAGACAGATAAAAAATGATCTTGGAAATAAAAAAATGCATTTAGAATATGAAGTAAGCTATAATGAAAAGAAGATTTCTGAACTTGAAGAGCAAGTAACTGAAATAGATAAAGATGAAAATACTAAGTCAGTTATAGCTGAACTTGAAAAAATGCAAAAGTCTGACGTGAAAAATTTCGATGTTGATGATATTAAAAAATTAGATGAATTAGAAGCAAAAAAATCTGATATTGATGAAAAGAAAGCAGGAATTAAATCTAAAATTGACAGCTTGAAAAATGCCAATAAAGATTTAGAGCATAAAATTGATACATTAAATACTGAAATTGCAAAATGTGATTTTGCTTGGAAGAACTTATTTGCAAACAAGACATGGGATGAAATTGAAGCTAAATCTATGGATGGCAGATTTACAAAGAAAGAAGAAAAAGCTAAACAAGAAGAACCAAGTAAAGAAGAGCCTAAACAAGAAAAAGCTCCAGATACTGAGAAATCTGCAGTAGAAGATGTAGATAAACCAGTAGAACCAATGTGGACTGATTTACAATCAGAAGAAGAAGCTAAGAAAGAAGAAGCTGAACAAGCAGCAAAGGAAAACAATGAAAAGGCACTAGTAAAAACAAGCAGATGGTCTAAATTATGGAATGCAATAAAGCACCCAATTCAAACTATAAAAGCTGCAAGAGAAAAAGCTAAGTCTGGAGAAGGTAAAAGAATTATAAAAAATGGTGATGCAATTAAAAAAGATGGAGAGCCAGAAAAAACAGAAGCACAAAGTGTTGATGCATTTATAGCAAAATTACGCCAAATGTCTGAAAAAGAAGCTGTAAAAGATGCTCAAAATAAGGATAATAAAGAACAACCAGATTATTCAAAATATGTAGCAAGACATGCAAGAAAAGTTGAAGCTCAAAAACAAAGAGACGACGAAGGAAGATAAAATTAATTCCATATAAATATTAGAAAACTAAGTGAAATATTCGCTTAGTTTTCTTGCTTTTTACGACATATTAGTATAAAATAAACAAGAAATTGAATGTTTACAACTTACATGAGGAGAATAAAACATGAAGCAGATTTTATTTGTTATTGCAATGAAAAAGGAAGCAACAAACATTGCAGAAAAATTGAAACTAGAAAAGATTAACGAAAATGTATATAGAAAAGAAAATATTTCTTTAATTATCACTGGAATTGGAAAGCAACAAACAGCAATCAATTTAACCAGATATTTAGAAAATTGTGATATAAAGCCAGATTTAATAATAAATATGGGATATGTTGGCTCTACTAACTCTAAAATTGGAGAATGGGTTAATGTTAGTAAATCTTATAATTATGAATGGAACATTCCAGGAGAGCAACAATATACTGTTGAAGAATTTAATGATGACAGAATTAAAACATTAGAAAATATTAAGAAATTACCATGTTATAGTGCTGAAAGTTTTGTAACACATACAGATATAAAAGACGATGTGCTTTTTGACATGGAACTAAATTCTATTTATATAATTTGTTGCATGTATAAGATAGATTTAATATCACTAAAAAAGGTTAGTGATAATTTAAGTTTAGACGATTACTACAAAAATATAGATATGAAAGAAGTAATGGAATTAACCAGTGGATTAGAATTATTAAGAGGAGAACTATAAATGTATTTGAAAAGACTAGAACTGCAAGGGTTTAAATCGTTTGCAGATAAGACTGTATTGGAATTTAAGCCGGGTATTACAGCTGTTATTGGACCAAATGGTTCTGGTAAGAGTAATATTTCGGATAGCATTAGGTGGGTACTTGGAGAGCAGAGTATGAAGTCTTTAAGAGGCGCAAAGGCAGAAGACGTAATATTTGCGGGTACTCAAAATAGAAAATCGTTGGGATTTGCAGAGGCATCTATTGTAATAGATAACTCTGATGGAAAATTACCAATTGAATATAATGAAGTAACAGTTACAAGAAAATTATATAGAAGTGGTGAGACTGGCTATTTTATAAATAAAACACCATGTAGACTTAAAGATATTATAGAATTGTTTATGGATACCGGTATTGGAAAAGACGGATATTCTATAATTGGACAAGGTAAAATTGACGAAATTTTGAGCAATAAATCAGATGATAGAAGACACATTTTCGAAGAGGCTGCCGGAATTGTAAAGTATAGAACTCGTAAGGTAGAATCTGAAAAAAAACTAGAGCAAACAAAGCTCAATCTATTACGTATAAATGATATTTTATCTGAAATAGAAGGACAATTAGATCCACTTAAATTGCAGGCAGATAAAGCCAGAAAGTTCTTAGATTTAAGAGAAGAACTTAAGAGTATTGAAGTTGGATTATTTGTGTATAACATAAATACATATAAGGAAAAACTTGAACAAATTATAGAGGATTTACAAATTTTAAAAGACCAAGAAACATCGGAAAGCCAAAAGTTAGAAGAGGGTCAAAATAAAAAAGATACTTTAAAAGCTAGAATTGATGAACTTATTGCAGAAATTGAAAACATGCAAAATGTTGGTTTCGAGAGTAAGACTAAGATTGAACAGTTAAATTCTCAGATAAATGTTTCTAAAGAAAGAATTTCAAACAATGCTACAAATATTGAAAGACTTACAAAAGAAATAGAGGAACTACATCAAAGAATTAATGATTTCAATGAGGAGAAAGATAGCAAGGTTTCTAAGAAGGACAACTTATTTAAGAATAAGGAAAAGTTTGAAACAGAACTGAAAGAGAAGGAAGAAGAGCTTGCAAAAATATCTGCTAAATTATCTGAAAAAGAGCTTGAGATAGAAGGCAAGAAAAAACAGGTAGAAGCTGATACAGATGCAAAATATGAAAGACTTGCCGAAATTAATACATATGAAATTAATTACGAAAACTTAGAAAAAACTAAGAAAAACGTAAAGCAAGAGCTTCAAAACACTATTTCTGAATTAGATAGTAACAGAATAAAGAAACAAGAAATTTCGAAAAACTTTCAAGAAATAGAAGCAACAAGAAACAAGGCTGTTAAGACTCTAACAGAAATAAAAAATCAAAAAGAAGTGGCTTTAGCTGTTATAAAAGAATTTGATGACAAAATAAACAAGCTTACAGCAGAGTACAGAATGAAAGATTCTAGATGTAAGTTCTTAATCGAAACAGAACGTGATAAAGATGGATATATGAAGAGTGTTAAATCTTTACTACTTGCATGTGAACAAAATAGTGAATTAAATGCAGGAGTAGAAGGTGTGCTAGCAAGTCTTATTTCTGTTGACAAAAAGTATGAAACTGCAATCGAAATGTGCTTAGGCCAGGCTATGCAAAATATAGTTACAAAAACAGAAACAGATGCAAAAAAATTAATAGAGCATTTGCGTAACAACAATTTAGGAAGAGCAAGCTTTTTACCAATTTCATCAGTGCATGGAAAGAAAATAGAAAAAGTAAATTCTAATGGAATAGATGGAATTATTGGCATAGCAGCAGACCTAGTAGAAGCAGATAAGAAATACCAAGACATAATATTAAATTTGCTTGGTAGAACAGTAATTGTAGAAAATATGGATAGTGCCATAAAACTTGCAAAGGCTAACAGCTATTCGTTTAGAATAGTAACACTAGAAGGAGACGTAATAAATCCATCTGGTGCAATTAGTGGTGGTTCGGTAGCTCAAAAGACTGTGAATATATTAGGAAGAAGCAGAGAAATTGAAGAATTAAAAGCTAAGCTAGAAGAGCTTAATTCTGAAATTAAGAAGCTAGAAAAAGAAAAGGAAGAACATTCTGTAAAAATAGCCGATACAATAGAAGAATCTGCAAGACTAGAGAAAAATTTACAAGAAATAGAGATTACATATGCAACTAAAAAGCAAGAATTAGACATGATAGACAGTCAAATTACTAAACTTGAAGAAAAAATGGCTAAGCTAAAAAATCAAGTTGAAGAAATTGATGAAGAAAAGAAAAAATTAGAAGTTTCTAAAGAAGGCACTAAACAAGTAATTGCAAATTTAGACAAAGAAATGCAAGAATTAAATGCAGAGATTACTCAGTTTGCAGAGCTAAATAAAGATGACCAAACTTACATAGATAACCTAAATACAGATATAACAGACTTAAAAATTTCTGTATCTTCATTTGATGAGAGTGGAACATCTCTTGACGAAATGATTGCAAGAATAGAACAAGACATTCAAAATGCAAATGCAAGCATAGAGACAAAACAAGCAGACATAGAGAATGCAAAACTAGAAACTGCTAAAAATGAAGAAGCAATTTCGAACTTCGAGCAAGAAATAGAAAAGATTAAATCCGAAGTTACAAATAGCTCCGAAAAGATAGAGGCTTTAAAGAATGAAAAGACATCAAAAAATGAGGAATTAGAAAAGATAGAAACTCAAATAGAGTCACAATATAGTGTATTAAATGATCTAAAAGAGCAAATAGTAAAAGTAGAAAGCAAGAAAACAAAACAAGAACAAGACATAGACGATTTAATAAACAGATTGTGGCAAGAATATGAGCTAACTCCTAACAATGCAGATGGTTATGCAAAGCCAGATAATGTTCAAGTTGCTCAAAAGAGAACAACAGAACTACGCAAAAATATAGCAGACTTAGGAAGCATAAATGTAGATGCAATAGAAGATTACAAGAAAATGCAAGAAAGATATGACTTCATGAATGAGCAAAGGCTTGATTTAGAAGACTCTATCACAAAGCTTAGAAATGTAATTTCAGAAATGACGACTACAATGCAAAAGCAATTTGATGAGAAATTCAAACAAATAAACAAAAACTTTAACGAAGTGTTCATCGAACTATTTGGTGGAGGAAAGGCAGAGCTAATATTAGAAGATGAAGCCAACATACTAGAATGCGGAATAGACATTAGGGTACAACCACCAGGAAAGAAACTACAAAACATGATGCTATTATCGGGTGGAGAAAAAGCGCTAACAGCAATAGCAATATTGTTTGCAATACTAAAAATAAATCCAGCTCCATTCTGCATACTAGACGAAATTGAAGCCGCTCTTGATGACGTAAACGTTGCAAGATATGCCTTATATTTAAAGAAATTCAGCACAGAAACGCAGTTCTTAGTAATAACACATAGAAAAGGAACAATGGAAATTGCAGATACAGTTTACGGTGTAACAATGGAAGAAAAGGGAATAAGTAAACTATTATCGATGCAACTTAAATAAGAAGGTGAATAGATATGATAAGAAGCTATAAAGAAGAACAGGAATTAAAAGAAAAGATACTAGAGCTTAGAAAAAAGAATTATCCTTATGATAAGATTGCAATGGAACTTGGTACAAATGAAAATCGTGTGAAGCTTATAATAGGATTACTTGTAGAAGAGGGAAGACTTGATAGCTTGGCTACAAATTTATATAAGAAAGAAACTGAGGAAAAGCTAAAACAGATATTGAGTATGGCAAAGGCAAAAAGAAATGTGAGTGAGATATCTAGTTCTTTAGGTATTTCTGTAGATAGAATTTATTTATATCTTGATAGGCTGGTTGAAGAAGGAAGGTTATCTATAGCAGAAGTTTACCAATGTGCAGATGAAGAAATAGAAAAAAGAGTGATAGAATTAAGAAAAGCGGGCTTAGGTCAACGTGAAATTATGAAAGAAATGAAGATAACTAAGCAAGATACATTAAGAAGAATATTAGACAAGCTATCTTCGGAGGGCAAAATAGATTCATATAAAAAAGTAGATAAAACTAAAAAACGAATAGTTGAATTATTGAAATATGGATATAATGCAGAAGAAATATCGAGGCAATTAGTAAAAGATGAACAAAATATAAGAAGTCTTATGGCTGAACTTATAAGAGATGGAGTTATTACACAAGATGAAATCACGCAAGCAAGAGAAGCAAAAAAAGAAGAAATAATTGAGTTGATAAGACAAGGAAAAGGAAGAAGAGAAATCATTCAAGAAATAGGAATTAAATATAAAGATTTAGGAGACTTTTTGCGAGAAATAATTGAAAGCGGCGAACTTAAGAAAAATAAGGAAAGTTCAAAAGTAAACAGAAGAGATTTAATTGAACAAGATGATGGAAGATAGGAAAATAAAACCTCAACATGTTTGGGGTTTTATAATTTTTTCTAAAATATGAAATTTTTTTATGAAAAATGTAAACAATAATTTTAGGTGATAATATGAATATAAAATATAGAAATATTTTAGAAAAAAGATTAAAAGAAGGAATTGCAAATAATAAATTTGTAATTTATTTGCAACCAAAGTTTTATACAAAGACTGAAGAACTAGCAGGAGCAGAAGCATTGGTACGTTGGAATAGAGATGGAGATGTAGTAATGCCAAATATTTTTGTTCCATTATTAGAAAAATATGAGTTAATAACAGAGCTAGACACATATGTACTAGAAAGTATTTGCAAATTACAACAAAACTGGGAGAAAAAAGGTTATAAAATCTTTCCAATATCAGTAAATGAGTCAAGACTACATTTGTATAATAAAAATCATATAAATGATTTAATAGATTTTGTAAATAAATATAGTATAAAACCAAATACTATAGAATTAGAAATGACGGAGACCTCTGTTGTTAATAATGTTGAGCTTGCAAAAGAAGCGGAAAGGAATGTTCACAAATTGGGATTTAAAGTATCTATGGATGACTTTGGAACAGGCTATTCATCTTTTAGCATGTTAAAAAATATTAATATAGATGTTCTAAAAATGGATAAAAGTTTTTTTGATGATATAGTAGAAAGTAGTCGAGGTAAAATTATAATAGAGGCAATAATTGAAATGTCACATAAGCTGGGAATAGAAGTTGTGGCAGAAGGCATAGAAAACAAGGAACAAGTTGATTACCTAAAAAGAATAAATTGTGATATGATACAAGGATATTATTTTGAAAAGCCGATATCAATAGAAAAATTTGAAGAAAAATATAAAAATGTGTTTAAGTAATATACTTAATGTAATTATTTTATGATTTTATTATACCAAAAGAGTAAATAAAATCAAGGGGTATAGAACATTTTTTATCAAATTAAAAGTTTGAATAAAAGAAAGATTTAATATTATACAAAAGTATTGAAACTAGCTTGAAATCAGGTAAAAAAACTTCTTATATTATCATTAAGTATATTACTTAATGATAGTACGGAAGGAAGAAGAATATGCAGAATACAGAAGAAATAAAAGGAATCACAATAGTTTCACTAGTAGTAACGATAGTAGTATTGCTAATATTAGCAGGAGTAACAGTAAGTGTATTATTTGGCAACAATGGAGTAGTTGATAATGTGAAAGAAAGACAAGATAGTGCGTATAGCAAGATAGCACATGAAGAAGTAAAAAAACTAACGATGGAATACGATGTGGCCAATAGTGGTGAAACTCTAGAAGAATTTTTGATTGACAAAGTGCAAGAAGGAAGAATAGAAGAGGTAACGAGAAAAGACGACAAAACCTTAATAGTAAAGAAAAATGGATATGAGATAGAGGTAGAGTCAGAAAATAGAATATTTATAATAGAAGCAGAGCCATATGTTGGAACATATGATGGTAAGTCACATGATGTTTTAACAAGTGTGAGTGTATCGCCAAGTGATGCAAAAATAAAATATTCGATAGATAATGGCAAGACATATAAAGAAGAAATGCCAACGGTAATAAATGCAACATCTGTACCATTTACAGTGAAAGTAAGCAAAACTGGATATAAAACAGAAACAATAACCAGAACAGCAATAGTAAATAAAGCAGAAGGAAAAATAACATTATCGGCAACAAGTGGAACGATAACTTATCCAGATAGTACAACATTCAGGGTAAGTGGAAATACAGGTAATTTAAGTGTTTCTTCAAATAGTACAAATATAGCA
>ENA-OPVL01000485-OPVL01000485.1-human-gut-metagenome-genome-assembly--contig:-NODE-485-length-27354-cov-2.463570_pt1 | contig 27354 bp, 21 predicted proteins | sample MGYA00241496_ERZ501984 | MGnify/ENA primary metagenome ERZ501984 (study PRJEB25962, sample SAMEA2042986) | human gut metagenome | biome: human gut; feature: human-associated habitat; material: faeces... | reverse complement strand
AAAGGCTGTCGCCGCTATCACAGCTCAGATAGACGGCAAGGTGTCTTCATATGAATACAGAACTGAGGACGCAGGCTTCATGTACTATTACGTCTTTACAGAAGACGGTCATGGCTACAGCGCCGCATATAATAAGGCAGACGGCTCAGTTGTACTTGTACAGAGCTACTGATTTTAAATAGAATATCACCGATTTTACAAAGTGCGTTTTCCTTGTGAGAACGCACTTTTTTTGTTTATACAAACAGATTTTACATTGTGCATAGCAGTGTAAAGCCCGTTTTTGTGTGTAAATTCCTTTGCAAACATCTTACAATGACTTTACTTTACTTCGGTTACTGATTTTACAATGCTGATGTATCATAAGTATATCACCTGAATAGAAATAACATGAAGACCTGCACACAGGGTGCAGAGAGAAAAGGTGCAAATCAAAAAGCCCAAAGGGCAATTGTAAGAAAGAGGTTTTATATCATGAAAACAAGAACATCAAAACTGGCAGCGATCTTTACATCAGTTGCACTTGCAGCCACAATGCTCGCAAGCTGTGGAGGAAGCTCAGATAAGATCACAGTTATCTCCCGTGAGGACGGCTCAGGAACAAGAGGTGCATTCATCGAGCTGTTCGGTGTAGAAGAGAAAAACGATGCAGGTGAGAAAGTAGACAACACCACCGTTGATGCACAGATCACCAACAATACTTCCGTTATGATGAGCACGGTGGCAGGTAACCAGTACGCAATCGGTTATATCTCCCTTGGATCCTTAAATGATGAAGTCAAAGCACTGAAAATCGACGGAGCAGAGGCAAGCGCAGAGAACGTAGAAAACGGTTCCTATAAAGTAAGCCGTCCGTTCAACATTGTAACAAAAGACGGTCTTTCCGCAGATGCGCAGGATTTCATGGACTACATCTTAAGCACCGACGGACAGCAGGTTGTTTCAGATGACGGATATATTGCAATCAAAGATACCAAAGCCTACGAAGGAAGCTGCAGCGGTGAAAAGGTTGTGGTAGCAGGATCTTCCTCTGTAACACCACTGATGGAAAAATTAAAAGAGGCTTATACAAAAGTAAATTCAAACGCTAACATCGAAGTACAGCAGAGCGACTCCACAACAGGTATCACTTCCGCAAGCGACGGTCTCTGCGACATCGGTATGGCATCCCGTGACTTAAAGGATGAGGAGAAATCCTCAGGGCTTACCGCAACCGTAATCGCAACCGACGGTATTGCTGTCATCGTAAACAAAGAGAACCCGACCGATGGGCTGACCAGCGATCAGGTAAAGAGCATCTATGTTGGCGACACAACCGACTGGGCAGATGTAAAATAAAGAATGTATAAAGCAATGGAAAAAGAAGTAAGGGCGAACAATGGAAAATCGCTCTTACTTCCGTATCCGAAAATGTTCAGAAAAAGAAGCTGTCTTTCGGAACGTGCTTGAAAAAGCAGTTCGTAAGAAAAAAACGAAAGTCTTTTTCAAACACGCTCCGCGAAACAATGAAATGAAAGGATTTATCTTATGAAACTAAGAGAAACGATCATGAAACTTGTATTCCTGATTGCGGCGTGCTGCTCCGTACTGGCTGTTGCACTGATCTGCATTTTCCTGTTCATGAATGGCGTTCCTGCCATTTTTAAAATCGGACCGCTGAAATTTTTGACCGGTACCGTGTGGAAACCGGGAAACAACATTTTCGGTATCCTGCCGATGATTGTCGGCAGTATCTGCGTGACCGGCCTTGCAATCCTGATGGGTGTGCCGGTTGCCATTCTTACTTCGGTGTTTCTTTCCCGTTACTGTCCGAAAAAGTTTTACGGCATCTGCAAATCAGGTATTAACCTGATGGCCGGTATTCCGTCTATCGTATATGGATTTTTCGGACTGGTTGTGATCGTCCCGTTGATGGCACAGCTGACCGGCAAAAACGGAAACACAATGCTGACAGCATCTATTCTTCTGGCCGTTATGATTCTTCCGACTGTGGTCGGTGTAACAGAATCTGCCATTACGAGTGTTCCGGAATCCTACTATGAAGCAAGCCTTGGCCTTGGTGCCACGCATTCTCAGAGCGTTTTCTTTGCAGTTGTTCCGGCGGCAAAATCCGGAATCCTGGCAGGTATCGTGCTTGGCATCGGACGTGCCATCGGAGAGACAATGGCAGTGATTATGATTGCCGGAAACCAGCCTCGTATGCCAAAAGGAATCACAGAAGGCCTTCGTACCATGACAGCCAATATTGTACTGGAGATGGGATATGCATCCGGACTTCACCGGGAAGCGCTGATTGCAACGGGTGTTGTGCTGTTTGTCTTTATCCTGCTGATCAATTTATCGGTGTCTATGCTGAACCGGAGGGTACATTATGGTGATTAAAGGAAATGGAGCTGTAAATACAATGGAAGCTGTAAAAATAAATACAAAAGAAAAAGAAAGAACAAAGGTTACGTATCACAAAAGTGTTTTTTCCTCCGTGCTGACCGGAATTACCTGGGGAGCAGCCATTCTTGCACTTGCCGTTCTGGTTTTTCTGGTTGGATTTATTCTGATCCACGGTGTGAAAAACCTGACACTGGAGCAGTTTGCCTGGACCTATAATACAGAGAATGTTACGATGCTTCCGGCGATCATCAACACTGTTACGATGACAGTACTTTCCCTGCTGCTTGCTGCGCCTCTCGGCATTTTCTCGGCGATTTATCTGGTTGAATATGCCAACAAACGCGGAAAACTGGTTGGCCTGATCCGGATTACAGCAGAGACCCTTTCCGGTATCCCATCGATTGTTTACGGTCTGTTCGGTATGCTGTTCTTTACGAAAACCCTGAAAATGGGATACTCTATGATGTCCGGTGCCTGTACCCTTGCCATCATGATTCTTCCGCTGATTATGCGAACAGCAGAAGAAGCCTTAAAATCGGTTCCGGATTCCTATCGGGAAGCAAGCTTTGGACTGGGAGCCGGAAAGCTTCGTACGATTTTTAAAATTGTTCTTCCATCTGCCGTCCCCGGCATTCTTTCCGGTGTCATTCTTGCGACAGGCCGTGTCGTAGGAGAGACGGCAGCACTTCTTTTCACAGCAGGAACGATTGCAAAGGTGGCAGGCCTTATGGATTCCGGCCGTACCCTTGCCGTTCATATGTATGCACTTTCCAGTGAAGGCCTTTATATGAATCAGATGTATGCAACCGGCGTCATCCTGATGCTGATTGTCCTTCTGATCAACGGCTGTTCCGGAATGATTGCGAAGAAAATTGCAAAGAAATAAAAGAGAGACGAGGAAAAAACATGAGTAAAATAGATGTATCCAATATGGATCTTTATTACGGAGACTTTCATGCCTTAAAAAATATCAATCTGAGCATTGATGCCAATGAGGTGACGGCTTTTATCGGACCTTCCGGCTGTGGTAAATCGACACTGTTAAAATCCATCAACAGAATGAATGATCTCGTTCCGGGCTGTCGGATCACCGGTGAAATGCTGTTGGACGGAGAAAACATCTATGGCGGAAAAATGGATGTCAACGGACTCCGCAAACGGGTCGGCATGGTATTCCAGAAACCAAATCCGTTCCCGATGAGCATTTACGACAACATTGCCTATGGACCGAGAACACATGGTGTCCGCTCCAAAGCGAAGCTGGATGATATTGTGGAGCAGTCTCTTCGACAGGCAGCAATCTGGGATGAGGTGAAGGACCGTTTGAAGAAAAGCGCACTTGGCATGTCCGGCGGACAGCAGCAGCGTCTCTGCATTGCGCGTGCCCTTGCCGTACAGCCGGAGGTTCTTTTGATGGACGAGCCGACAAGCGCATTGGACCCGGAAATGGTTGGCGAGGTTCTGCGCGTTATCCGCGACCTGGCTAAGGAAGGCCTGACGATGGTTATCGTAACGCATGAGATGGCTTTTGCCCGTGACGTTTCTAACCGTGTTATCTTTATCGACCAAGGCGTAATTGCTGAGGAAGGCGAGCCGCAGGAGCTGTTTACGCATCCGAAGAATAAACGTACCCAGGATTTCTTAAGCAGATTTGCTAACGCTTAAGCTAATTTTATAACGTAGCTTTGCTCTCTGCTTCAAGGTATACCTTGAAGCAGGGAGCTTTTGTTTTGCGATGAGCTTTTATCATAACTGAGAGATGCGAGAAGAAATTATAAGTCAACGCAGGAATTTTGTTTATTGCTGTAGAAATTCTATTAAGGCGAGGAATATCTCTGCTTAGAAAGAGTTAAAGGTAGTGATAAAAATGATGAAGGTTTTGCGAAGTGTTTTGCTTTGCGCTTTACTGTTGACTACTCATACAGCATTTGCCGCTAAGGGCACTCTGTTATATATACCCATGGACAACAGACCGGTGTGCCTTGATTACACAGTGCAGACGATGCAGGCTGCAGGCTGGGATGTACAGCTGCCGCCGGCCGAATATATTGCCGGTGCTCAGTCAGCAGGGCAGCCGGAAAAGCTTTTTAACTGGCTGGAGGCTAAGGCCGGTGAATCGGTAGCCATTGTTGCTTCCTCCGATGCTTTGCTTTATGGCGGCCTGGTAGCATCGCGCACACATGAAATTTCGCCGGAGCTTCTGCAGCAGCGTGTCGAACGCTTGGTAGAGCTGAAAAAGCAGCATGGTGGGCAGAAGGTTTATGTTTTTACCACTATTATGCGTTCGCCTAAGGCCAGCAGTGCGCCGACAGAGCCTGCATATTATAAGGAATGGGGCCCTAAGATTTTCCGTTTGGGAGAGCTGGAGGACAAGCTGGAGCTTAAGCAGATTAAGCGTAAAGAGGTAAAAGAGCTGGCGGAACTGCGCAGCAGCATTCCCCGGGAAATACTTGCTGATATGTTTACACGCCGCAGCAACAATATCCGCGCTACGGAGCTTTTGCTGCATGGTGTGGAAAGCGGCGACTTTGATTATATGCTTATCGGCCGCGACGATACTGCAGCATATTCTCAGGCACATCGGGAAGCACGCGAGATGGATATTCTGGTGAATGAGCTGCCGAAGGAGAAAATCCGTTTCTTCGCCGGCGCAGATCAGCTTGGCCTGCTGCTTTTGAGCCGTGCTGCCAACCGTCTGCAGTATGAGCTGCCTTTGGTAAATGTAACCTATGCTGCAGGCAAGGGCGGTAAAACTGTGCCTACCTACGAGGATGATACTGTGGCTGTGAGCGCTAAGCAGCATATCTACGCTGCCGGTGCCTTCCCGGTACGTGCACGTAAAAATGCCGATTTGGTATTGGCGGTAAATACTCCGGAGAATGGTGTGACACATGAAGCATCTGATGTCAGCAACAGCTATAAGGTTATGCCGGCAACCGTAAATTTTGTCAATAAGATTGAGCGCATTCTTAAGCATAATCATCCTGTGACTGTGGCAGACATCCGTTTTGGCAATGGTGCGGACAATGCTTTGGTCAAGACCTTGTTTGAAAAACAGCTTGCGTATCGTCTGGCTTCCTATGGCGGTTGGAATACCGCGGGCAACAGCCTGGGCTTTGCTCTGGCGCAGGGACTGCTGTATAAGCAGCTGCCGCCGGAAGCAAGAGAAAATCTGCTTAATGTGCGTTATCTTGATGATTGGGCTTATCAGGCGAATGTGCGCATGCAAACCTACCAGCAGCTTATCTGGCCTAACTATTGGCCCAATAGCGGACTGAATGAGGAGCAGCGTACTGCGGCGGAAGAGTTTATTACCCGGGAAATCAACAAGGTAAGCAAGCCGTATATGGGCAATACTGCCGAAGAATATAAATTTACGCTGCCGTGGAGCAGAATGTTTGAAGTAAAGGTGGAGCGATAAAATGTCGATGAAGTATACGCTTCGCTTTGCGAAGCCTGACGATGCCGAAAAGCTGCTGGAAATTTACGCGCCCTTTGTCATCAGCAGCGACAGGACGCTCAGTGATGTATCATTTGAATATGAGGTACCGTCGGTAGAAGAATTTACAGAGCGAATCAAAAATATTTCTGCGCACTATCCTTATATAGTTTGTGAGCATGATGACAGACTGTTGGGTTATGTTTATGCCCATCCTTATATGCAGCGTGCTGCCTATCAGTGGGGTGCTGCGGTAACGATTTATCTGGCACCTGAGGGTCAGGGACACGGATTGGGCAAGGTGATGTACACGGCGCTGGAAGCTTTACTGCGCCTGCAGGGAATAGTTGTGACCTATGCCTGCATTACTGCCAGCAATGAGCACAGCGTCAAAATGCATGAGGCGTGTGGCTATAAAATTATTGGTACCTTCAATAATACAGGCTTCAAGCACGGCCATTGGCTGGACATGGTGTTGATGGAGAAGGTTATTGCCGAACATCCCAAGCAGCCTGAGCTGATAAAGAAGATAGGCGAGCTGCCGCCGGAAACCGTGACAGCAGTTTTAAAAGAGGCTTCGGCAAGGCTGCAGTAATAGCTTAGCAGAAAGCAGTTTTTGTGTATCAGCGTAACAGTATTTTAAAAAGCTGTTGTAAGATTTTAGCAGAAAAAGAAAAAGCACTGTCAGCTCTATCTGATATAAGAATATCAGTGAGCAGACAGTGCTTTTGTGCTTTTATCAGTTCTTCCAGGGGATAGCCTTTCTCTCCAACCATTGCAGGAACAGGTTAAAGAGCAGGCCGAGCAACGACAATACAATAACTCCGGCCATCAAGCGGTCGGTAATCATCAAATCGCCGTAATGCAGGATGAGGGCGCCGATGCCGACCTGGGCGGCAATCATTTCTGCAGCTACCAGCAGCAGCAGAGATGTGCCGGCGGCAAGGCGCAGACCTGCGAAAATCATAGGTAAGGCGTTAGGCAGAACAACACTTTTCATCGTTTTCCACCAGCTGGCGTTAAAGCTGACTGCGACCTTGATAAGCAGTGTATCAACATTTTTGACACCGCTGTAGGTGTTCATTGCTACCGGAAAGAAGACGCCGAGCGCAATAATCGTTACCTTCGACAGCTCGCCGATTCCCAGCCAAAGAATAAACAACGGCAGCAAAGCGATTTTAGGGATAGGGTAAAGCGCGTTGACTATAGGATTGCCGATTTTATCTGCGAGCGCCGAGGTACCGGTAACAAGACCGACTGCAAGGCCGATAAGGCTGCCGACAGCAAAACCGATTAGGATACGGTATATGCTGGCTGCCAGGCTAACGCCGATTTCGCCGTCAGCAAGCATGGTAAGCAGGGCGCTGATAATCTGGCTCGGTGCCGGCAAAAACAGAGAAGAAACCAGGCCGCAGCGGCAGATAGCCTCCCAAAAGAGCAGCAGGATGATGATGGAAGCAACGCTTACCCAATGCGGATAGGTCTTTTGCCAATGCGTCATACGGTTGCGTACGATATATTCGTTAGCTGCGCTCGCAGCAGTTTTCTTTTCAGGCATTGTCTTCCACCTCCATTAAGGCAGCACGCGCATCCTTGCTGATATGCTCCCAGATGATACGGACAAATTCCGCAATTTCGTCTGTGTGCTCCGTCTTAGCACGGTCGGCACGCGGAATATCAATATGCAGTATTTTGCTGACCTTTCCGGGGCGACGCGAAAGCAGTACAACTCTGTCAGCAAGCATTACTGCCTCCTGAATATTATGTGTAACATATAGCGTGGTCAGACGCGTCTTTTCCCACAGCGTTACCAGCTCCTCCTGCATGATGGTGCGTGTTTGCGCATCCAAGGCAGAAAACGGCTCATCCATCAGCAGCAGGTCAGGCTCGATAGCTAAAGCACGGGCAATGCCAACGCGCTGACGCATACCGCCGCTTAATTGGTGCGGGAAGGATTTTTCAAAGCCCTTTAAGCCTACAAGCTCAATGTAATGCTTAATGCGTGCTTCCTTTTCGTCTGCTTTCATGCCTGCTGTTTCCAAACCGAAGGCAATATTATCATGCACATTACGCCATGGGAAGAGGCCTGTTTCCTGAAAGACGATGCTCATGCGAGGCTCATAGCCCGCGGCGACATCAGTAAATTTTACGTTACCGCTTGTGGGTTCCAAAAGCCCGGCGGTTATATTGAGCAAGGTTGATTTACCACAGCCTGACGGTCCTACCAATGCTACAAATTCTTCCTTATTAATGCTGAGGTTAATATCCTGCAAAACAGGAAGCAGCTTACCGCTGGTGGTGGTGAAATCCTTGCAGATATTTGCGATTTCTAATTTCATTTTCTACCATCCTCCAAAAAGACTGGCGCTAATATATCAGTCGCAGCGTTTTGGTGCTAAAGCATCGTCAACGCATTTTGCAGCTGTTACATTTACGCCAGTCTTGCTTTAATACAATAGTTTATTTCTTCATTGCTTCATCCAGAAAGCTGGTGTTGGCAACATCCTTCGCGTCCAGTGTGCCGGAAATCATCTTGTTGTCAGTGTACCATTTAATCTGGGTTGCAATATCGCTGACAAGCAGCTTGCCGTCCTTGTCAATATAGGGCAGGCCTGCTTTAATGTCTTCAGCCGGAGCCTTAACGTATTTAGCTACAATATTAACAACTTCTTCCAGCTTTTTGGCATCCTTCTTTTCTACTGCAGCTTCGTAGTAATAGTTGCAGGCTTTGTTGTAAGCACGCATGAAGCGTACAGCCGCATCCTTATTCTTCATAAAGTCAGGTGAGTAGAAGATAGCAGAGGTCTGGTAAGGAATAACGTCGCCAACCTGTACGACCAGTTTGCCGTAGCCTGCTTTTTGCACCTTGGTTATGTTGGGCTCGTTTAAGATACAGCCGTCAATCTGCTTACTTTCCAGAGCAGCCATAACAGCACTGAGCTTGCTCAGGGGAACAATTTCCACATCATTGAGGCTCATGCCCTGGGTTTCCAGCATTCTGCCAAGCATATAATGGAAGGTAGAGCCCTTTTGCGTAATACCGATACGCTTGCCCTTCAAATCCTTCAGGCTTTTTACACCGGCGTTATAGTTGTCGGTGGTCACAAGCAGTGCAGAAGAGGAATAGCCTTTTTGTTCACGTCCTTTATCCGCAACAATGCCCAGCTTTTGTCCGTTGGCTGCCATGTTATAGAGGCTGGCCGTAATGCCGGTAGCGCCGACATCAACCTTAGAGGAAGCAGTGGATACGGCAATCGGATGAGCGGCATCAAACCATTGTGGTTCGATTTCAATACCTTCTTCAGCAAAGAAGCCCTTATCCATAGCGATAAATAAAGGAGCGCTGCTTGTCAGGCGCAGCATGCCAAGGCTTACCTTAGTTTTTTCTTTGGGTGTGTCTTTTTTTGAATCGTTACCGCCACAGCCTGCAGCTAATACTAATAGGCAAAGGCTGAGCAGAAGAGCAACAATTTTCTTCATTAATAAATCCTTCCCTTCTCCCAAAAAATCATAAAATACCGCTTTTATTCTACACTATTTAACAATAAAAAGCAGTAATATTAATGAAAAAATCGTTTTGAGAAATAAGAAAAAGCCTTTTTGTACGAAATGCAACAGAATTTGACGATATTTGTGGTACCTTTATGTAAAAAATCTGTGTTTTAACAGCTACTTATAACAAAAAAATGCTATAATATAATAGTACGTTTGAAGAAAGGACGTGAAGACGTGAAGATAAAATGGATGGTGCAAGGCCTGGCCTGCAGCAGCGTACTTTTCTGCAGTACTATTGCTGCAGCCGCTGACACGCTGTTGGCGCAGGTGCCGCTGCAGCTGACTGCAGAGCAGACTGTTACTGCCGAGCTTTGGGGTGACAGGCTGTCTAACGGCTACGCCAATGATCTGCTTGTTATGATTAAGGATAAGGACAAGAAGCTTTTGACGGCTCATGCACCTTCTATTAAGGGCGGATATAATTGCCAGCTGCAGCCTATTAAGCTGTGGGCGGGCAAAAGCGCCAGACAGCAGCTGCTGGTGAGTGCTGCTCAGGGAGATTGGCATGCGCCAAGTGAATACCGTGTGCTTTCCTTTGCCAATAAGAAAAATGTGCGTGAAGTCTTTGGAGCTGCCGAAAGCATGGGATTGGTAACGCAAGCCTTTGCCAAGGACGGCAAAATGCATGTATCCTTAATTGACGGGAACAAATCTGATTTAACCCCGGCAGCAGGCTGCGTGGTCGAAGACGGCAAGCTGGAGTATGGCGGCTTGCATTCTCTCGTAGCACACGATGTAGATAATGACGGCGCAGATGAATTGTTTGGCTGTCAACAGCTGCTGCAAAAAAAGCAGTCTCTGGCAGATGTGGGCGCTATTTGGAAGCAGGACAAGAAAACTAAGGAATGGAAACAGTTTTCCCTGACCATTATGACGCTTGCGCCTACGCCTAAGGATAATACCGTAAATGATGGCAAAGATTTTGCTGCCGGTACTATATTAGCGCGTAAGATGGTCGTGCCCGGCGGTGAAGCTACCTTCCCGGTTTTTGCCGGTAAGGATGTAGAGCTGCAAAATAAAATGAATAAGCTGCTGCAAGAAGAATGCCATGAATATCTGGAGCATTTTTATAAGGGCGAGGCAGATATGGCATTTAAGGTGATGCGTGCTGACGAGCAGATTCTGAGCGTGCAGCTGATTAGCGGTAAAAACAGCTTTATCCATCATCAGCTGAACGTAAATCCAAAGACTGCCGAAAAAATCAGACTGGATGAAGTGCTTAATGTCAAGGATAAGGATTTGCTGCCGCTGCTTAATCTGCTGAATACCAATAAAAAGGTTGTATATAAGGACAGACTGCCGGATGAATGGTATATTGAAGGAGATAATCTGTTTTTGATGCAGCGTATTGATGGCGTAGACCAGGTATCGGGTTTTGCTATGGGCAATCTGCATAAATTTTTGCTGAAAAAAGAGCTGTTGAACAGCAAAAGCTGACTGGCCAGTCAGTAAAATTTGTGAGACGAAGCTAAGTGAAGAAAATGCAAGAAAAAGCGGCGAAATTTGTTTAAATGAAGTTTGTATTTCTGAAAAATGTCCATTATAATAGTAGTATTCTGAAACTGGAGCAGGAATATTTTCAGGTAAAGGTGCTATCGACAATATAGCAGTATCATTTGTCATTATATATATTGAGTAGTTTCAGAGTGAAGGTGAAGGAGGTTTTTTTATGTTAAGTTTTATTCGCTCCGGCCGTGCGAGAAAAGCAATGGCTGCGGCGCTGGCGGCAACCTTTGTACTGAGCGTTGCAGGCTGTGGTCAAAAACAGCAGCAGGGCGGCAATAAGGCAGCTTTGGTTAAAACCATGAAGGTTATTAAGCGTGACACCCCTCTGGTATATGATTATACAGGCTTTGTACAGGCTCAGCAGGAAATGGAGCTGAAGGCTCAGGTAAGCGGCCAGATTACAGCCAAGTATTTCAAGGGCGGTGACAATGTAAGTGCAGGCCAGACCTTGTATGCTATTGACCAGCGTACTTATCAGGCCAACGTGCTTAACGCGCAGGCAGGCCTGGCTAATGCCCGTGCGGCTCTGGCTAACGCAGCTCTGAATGCAGAGCGTTATAGCACTCTGTATGCACAGAATGCAATTTCCAAGCAGGTTCTGGATAACGCTATTATGCAGCGTGACCAGGCACAGGCTTCTGTAAATGCGCAGGAAGCAATTCTGGAAAATGCGCAGATTAACATGACCGATACCAGCGTTTCCGCTCCGTTCAGCGGTCGTATTGATACTACAGCACTGGAGGTTGGCAACTATGTAACCGCAGGTCAGACTACTCTGGCAAAAATCAGCAACACTGACCCTGTATTCGTACAGTTCAGCATCGCTGAACCGGAATATCTGAAGCTTTCCGGTGCTCATGATAACAGCGGCGCTGCTTCTCTTGACAACCTGACCGTTGTTCTGAGCGATGGCAGTACCTATGATTTAAAAGGCACTGTAGCAGAGGTTAACCGTGGTATCAACGACAACACCGGTACCATGACAGTTAAGGCTTTGTTCAGAAATCCTGCACATCGTCTGTTGCCGGGCATGTTTGCTCACGTACAGGCAACCGCAGGCACCAAAAAAGATGCTCTCTTGATTCCTATGCGTGCAGTTGTTGAATTGATGTACAAGAAATTTGTTTATGTTGTTGGCAGCGATAATAAGGTTACTATGAAGGAAGTAACTCTTGGTCCTTCTGTTGGCCGTTTCTACATGGTTGAAAGCGGTCTGACCGGCGATGAGACAATCGTAGTTGAAGGCACCGGTAAGATCAGACAGGGTGCTCAGGTTAACCCGCAGCCGATGACTGAGGCTGATCTGGATACTACTGTTGACAACAGTGCTACCGCCGGCAAGAAGCAATAAGGAGGTTGGCTAGATGGCTCGTTTCTTTATTGATCGCCCGGTATTTGCGATAGTACTGGCGATTATTATTACCTTATTGGGTGCGATTGCCGGCTTTAGCCTGCCTATCGCCCAATATCCTAACATTACCAAACCGCGTATCAGCGTAAACACCAACTATGTAGGTGCAAGTGCCGATATCGTTGAAAAGGCTGTAGCACAAACCATTGAGCAGAAGGTCAGCGGCGTAGAAAATATGCTGAATATGTCCTCTGTAAGTACCTCCAGTGGTGAATACGAGCTCAATGTTGAATTCAACCTGGAGAAAAACGCAGATATCGCTTCTGTAGAGGTGCAGAACCGTGTATCTCAGGCAACCAGCTCTCTGCCGAGCGAGGTTTCCGGCTACGGTGTAACCACTGCTAAGGAATCTGCCGAGACCATTATGTATTTTGGTCTTTATTCTCCGAAAAATACTTATGATGCTATGTTCTTAAGAACATATGCGGATGCAAACTTCCTTGATGCAGTAAAGCGTGTTAAGGGCGTATCTACAGTTGGCGAATATGGTCCGGAATATGCAGTCCGCATCTGGCTGAATCCTGAAAAAATGGCACAGCTGGGCGTAACCGTAACCGATGTTTCCAACGCTATCAAAACGCAAAACATTCAGGCAGCGGTTGGTTCTATCGGTAACCGTCCTACCATTGACAAGCAGGAACGTACCTATTCTGCAAGTGCTCAAGGTCGTCTGAATACACCTGAGGAATTCGGTAACGTAATTATCCGTTCCAATAATGGCGATAACCTGAAGCTGAAGGATATCGCAACTATTAAAGAAGGTCCGCGTAATGACCTTATCGTCAGCAAGCTGAACGGCGGTGATTCCGTTGTATTCCCGGTATCCTTGACCTCCGATGCGAATGCAATCGAAACTGTTAAGAATATCCGCGAGGTATTAAAGGACGCAGAAAGCCGTTTCCCTGATGATATGAAGCTGGTCGTTATTCAGGATAACACCCAGTTTATTACCGAATCTCTGGAGAAGGTTGCTCATACATTTGTTGAAGCCTTGATTCTGGTTATTCTGGTAGTATTTATGTTCCTTGGCAGCTGGCGTGCAACCTTGATTCCTATTCTGGCTGTACCGGTATCCTTGGTTGGTACCTTTGCTTCCTTTGTAATTTTAGGTTTTACCATCAACACTTTGACTGCCTTTGCGATGATCCTGGCTATCGGCCTTGTTGTCGACGACGCTATCGTTGTAGTAGAAGCGGTTGAACATCATATTCAGGAAAACGGTATGTCTCCTAAGGAGGCAACCTACCGTGCTATGAACGAGGTTTCCGGTCCTGTTGTGGCTATTGCCTTCGTACTGTCTGCGGTATTTATTCCTGTAGCCTTCACCGGCGGTACTGTCGGTGAATTGTACAAGCAGTTTGCGATTACGATTTCTGTATCCATGATGCTTTCGGCGATTGTTGCGTTGTCTTTGACCCCTGCGCTCTGCTCCCTGATTCTGGTGAAGAAGGAGGAGGCACCGAAGGGCTTTATCGGCAAGGCTGTAAAAGCATTTGACGATTGGTTTGCAAGAACGTTGGCTAAATACGTGAAAAACGTTGAAGGCTGCATCCGTAAATCTAAACTGATTCTGACCTGTCTTGTTGTTGTTGTTATCTGCATCGGTTTCCTGGCCAAGGCAACGCCGACAGGCTTTGTACCGAACGAGGACCAGGGCATGACTGCTGTATCCATCGCTTTGCCTGAGGGTGCTTCCAGTAACCGTACGCAGCAGATTATGGCAGGCCTTGCACAAAAGATGAGAAAGCTTCCCGGCGTTAAAAACGTTATGGAGGTTAGCGGTATTGATATCCTGTCCATGGGCCAGAAGGCTAACGCCGGCCTGGCCGTAGTTACTATGGAGGACTACAGCAAGCGCAGCAACAGTGTACAGGATGTTATTCCGATGATTTTCGGCATGGGCGCACAGATTCCTGATGCAACCGTTATGGCCTTCCAGCCGCCTTCTCTGCCCGGTGCTTCCAGTACCGGTACTCTGAGCCTTTATCTCATGAACCTTGGCGGTGAGGACGTTAACACTATGGGTGAGCGTGCTAACGAATTTTTGGCTGCTTGTCGCAAGCGTCCGGAAATCGGTATGCTGTACACTACCTTGAACACCAATACTCCTATGTATCAGTTTGAGGTTGACCGTGATAAGGCACAATCCATGAACGTTCCTGTATCTACTGTTTATTCCGCATTGCAGGCGTTCTTAGGCGGTAACGAAATCAACGATATCAATAACTTCGGCCGTACTTGGAAGGTTGTTATGCAGGCTGATGAAAAATATCGTACCGGTGTAGAGGATATGCGTTACTTCTTTGTACGCAGCAATGACGGCAAGTCTATTCCGCTGAATACACTTGTAAAGCCTACTCCTAAGAACAGCTCTGTTGTTATGACACGCTTTAACGGTGCCAGTGCGATTAAGATTTCCGGCGACCCTGCCAGCGGTTATTCCTCCGGTCAGGCTATGGCTGCTATTGAAGAGGTTGCTAAGCAGGTTCTGCCTAATACCTATACCTACGAATGGACCGGTCAGAGCCTTGATGAGATTGAAGCCGGCAGCCGTTCCACTCAGATTTTCATTATCTCTCTGATTTTCGTATTCCTTTGTCTGGCAGCTCTGTATGAAAGCTGGACAATTCCTCTGGCAGTACTGCTGTCTGTACCTTCCGCAGTTTTCGGCTGCTTCCTGGTACAGTATGCACGTGGCCTGCAGAATGACGTTTATATGCAGATTGGTCTGATTACACTGATTGGTCTGGCAGCAAAGAACGCTATTCTGATTGTCGAATATGCTAAGATGAATATGGAGCAGGGCATGGATGTTGTACATGCGGCTGTTGAGGCTGCTCATGTCCGTCTGCGTCCTATCCTGATGACTTCATTTACTTTCGTGCTGGGTGTGATGCCGTTGTTGTTTGCCACAGGAGCCGGTGCAGGCAGCCGTGTGGCACTGGGTGCGGCAGTGGGGTTCGGTATGGCTGTGAATACAATTTTTGCTACCATTTATATTCCTAACTGGTATGAAGTGATGCAGCATATTCAGGAAAAATGGCTGACTAAGAAAAAATAATTGTTTGGTTTCACCACAGATTGGTCAGATTTATACGGACAACTCGATTTAAAAACTGTATGGATTTGCGTTATCTGTGGTGAATTTGTGTATCTTTGCGACAAACACATGGAAATATGGATACAATCAACAACGATCTTACTAACTTATTGCAACAGATGGGTGTGCATCAGGAAAGCCTGGGCATAACTCAGCGTATTGTCATTATAGCAGGGATTCTGATCATTGCTTTTGTGGCAGATTATTTTTGTAGAAAAATAGTAGTTCCTACTATAAAGAAACTGACGGCAAGGACTCAGGCTACTTGGGATGATTATTTATTCAATGATGCTGTATTAGATAATATGTGTCATCTTATTCCACCTATTATATTGTATGTATTGCTTCCTTTTGCTTTTCCGCATGAACCTGTGACTTTGACATTCATTCTGAAGCTATGCTGGGTGTATATCACGGCTGTAGCCATGAAGTTGATTTGTTCTTTTCTGACTTCTCTCTATACCATTTCAAGCGAACATGAGAAACTAAAGAATCATCCTCTGAAAGGGGTATATCAGATGATAAAACTGATTGTGATTTGTGTAGGGGTGATCATTATAGTCAGTACCTTGATTGATAAAGATCCTGTGAATATTCTTACCGGATTGGGTGCTTCTGCAGCTATCTTGATGTTGGTTTTCAAAGATACGATTATGGGGCTGGTAGCCGGAGTCCAGCTTTCTGCCAATGATATGCTCCGTCCGGGAGATTGGATTACCATGCCGAAATACGGAGCGGACGGTACAGTAATAGAAGTGACTCTTACCACTGTAAAGGTACGCAATTGGGATAATACTATAACTACAGTTCCACCTTATGCATTGGTCAGTGATTCGTTTCAGAATTGGCGTGGCATGAGGGAAAGTGGTGGACGCAGAGTGAAACGTTCTATTAATATAGATATGAATACGGTCCGTTTCTGTACACCGGAACAAATGAAAAAATTTGAAAAACAAGTCTGGATGTTAGGCTTTGAAAAGACAGGAAAGGAGGAGGTGAATCTTTATGTATTTCGTCACTATCTGGAATATTATTTGCGTCATAATCCTCGGGTGAATACAGAACTGATTTTGATGGTGCGTCAATTACAACCTACGCCGCAAGGATTACCCATAGAACTTTATTTCTTCTCAGCCAATAAAGACTGGATTCCATACGAACGTTTGCAAGCAGAGGTTTTTGACCATTTGTTGGCTGTTCTTCCCGAATTTGGATTAAGGGTATTCCAAATTCCTTCAGGATTGGATGTGTTGTCTCTTTCTTCTCATTAATTATTTATAATCTCACTAGCGGAGAGGTACAGGAATCATCACATATTAACATGGATTACATCAAATTTATTGATTGTCAAAATGAATAATCCGTGTTAATATGTGAGAATGTACACTATTATACATGAAGTTCCAGTATAAACCGAGTTCCTTTTTTATAATCAGTGTCCAAAGTCAGTGTACCATTTAATTTATAAGCGATAAGGCTGCAAGTAGGCAACCCTAGTCCGTTTCCTTGCGTTAAATCGCGTATTTCTGCAAATGGCTTGAACAGTTTTTCACGTGCTTCAACCGGAATTCCCGTTCCCGTATCGGTTAGTATGAATTGATGTGTATGGGCGCTTCGTTTTTTGAATTCCAGTGAAATCTTACCACTTTTCGTATATTCTGCCGCATTGTTCAATAAATGGTTTAATATACGTTCCAATTCTTCTGCATTTGTCTTAATATTTACACGTGGAACATTTACCACTGCTTCTACTCCGGATTTGAAGTTTATTTTCGCTTTTTCCATAATACTTTCACACAATGTATTTATGTTCAGTTCCTTTAGCGGATAATGTTCTTCACGTGTTTCTTCCAATGAAATATACGTCTGGATAGCTGTCATCAGTTCTTTCAGTGCCTTGATGTTTTCATGTAATATTGGGGTGGATATTGTTTCCTTTGTTGCTTCATCTATTGTATTCAGACTTGGTTCAATTTGGGCGCTGATATTACCGATAAATTTAGACTTCTGCTCATTGTTTTCATTCGCTATCTGCAGGCTATGTTTCAATTTCTTTACTTGGCGGATATGTTTAAATAACAGGGTAGCTAAGAATAATAATCCGGCAGCCAATATGGCGGATAACACACATAGTGCAATGATAATAATTAGATTTGTGGTAATCTTGTCTTCTTTTTCCTGCAAAGTCTTTTGACAGGCTTCATATTTTTGTTGCAGTGTGTTTAGTTCATTGGCTGTTTTTACTGCTTTTATGGAATCTTGCCATGAAGTATAAAGTTTTCTCATTGCAATAGCCAATGGGGCATTATTATTCTGTTCGGCATATCCCAACATGTCTTTATAGCATTGGTCTATTCCTTTTTCGTCTTTACCGGCAGAGCGCTTTTGGAATAAGATGTTGTAACATTCCAAGCTTTTGTCTGTCATACCGAAAGTTTGATAATAATTGGCTTCCGTCATTAGAAGCTCTTCTTGTAAAGAGTCTGATTTTAATTGGTCTGTATAGGAATGAAGTTGTTTCAATAGTATCTTGCATTGTTCTGTATTTTTTAGATTCGTATACATACGCAGGCGTTCTTTACCCACCATGAAACGTAATTTGTATTCGGGTGATTTTTTTTCTTGCTCATTATAATAAATCAATGCATCCATTTGTCGGCAAGTGGCAAAGGCTTCTTTATATTGCCTGTTTTGAGTAAAGAGCGTACTTATCCGTATTCCCTCTTCTACCGCTTTATTTATTTGCTTTTGTTCGGCATACTGAGTGAATTTTGCCCACTTTGTATTTAACTCTTGAATATTGACATCTGCCGGTTTGGCTGTAGTTTGTCCTTGCCCTGCAGCACAACAAAAGGCAAGTGCTAATGTTAGAAGAATTTTTTTCATTATTGAAACAGGTTTTCTGCAAATATAACCTTTTTTTAAGCAAAAAGTTTAGGGAAGTGCAACTTTTTTTCAGCTTCTAGCGTCTAAACAGTAAAACAATAACTTTTAAGCAGGACAGGCCATCTTGTAAAAAGAATAAAATCATAATATTTAAAATGAGAAAAATAGTAATGATAGCCATACTGGTAGTCAGTATGGTACAAGGAGTTTTTGCCCAACAAATAATTATAAAGGGCACTGTGAAAGACGCGACAAGCAAAAAGGCAGCAGAATATGTTAATGTAGTTTTACAAACAGCAGATTCGGTTTTTGTTGGAGGGACTACTACGAATGGCAAAGGCGATTTCTTGCTGAATAAGGTTTATGCAGGCAATTATTTATTGGCACTATCCTGTGTGGGGTATCGTACGCAATTCATTGTATTAGACGGAATTAAACAGAATATAAATTTAGGGGAAATTTTGTTGGAAGATGATGCTGTGGCTATGGAAGGTGTAACAGTTAGTGCTTCCGGACAGATCAGTCATTCGGATCGTAAGTTGATTTTTCCTTCTGAACGGCAAATGAAGGTTTCGACAAATGGAGTCAATCTGTTGCAACAGATGATGCTTCCCCGTATTCAGATAAACCCCATGAATAATGAGATAGGAGTGTTAGGGGGAGGAGAACTTCAGCTTCGTATTAATGGAGCGAAAGCAGAAGTTGAAGAGATTAAGGCATTACAGCCATCAGACATTATTCGAATAGAGTATCATGACAATCCAGGTTTGCGTTATGGTAATGCTGAGGTAGTGCTTGATTATATTGTCCGCCGTCCGGAAACGGGGGGAAACTTTGGAGTGGATTTGTCTCAGGGGATGAATGCCATGTGGGGAGAATATAATGTTTTTGGAAAAGTGAACCATAAGAAGTCGGAGTTTGGCGTTTCGTATTACATGGGACCTCGCGATTTCTATGGTATGTACCGGGATAATGAAGAGGAATTCCATTTGGCGGACGGAACGACATTACATCGTATAGAAGAAGGTGAACCGGGGCACGGATCTATGTTTATGAATAATTTAAGTATGAATTATAATTTGCAGCAGACCGAAAATTCATTGTTCAGTGCTACTTTTCGTTTGAGAAGTAATAGCCAGCCGCATTGGAATTATCAAGGAGTATTGACTAATGTTGCCGATTCTGATGATAAGGTGGATATGATAGACCGTACTAAAGAAAGTTGGTCTCGTCCTTCGTTGGATCTTTATTATCAACAGGGATTGAAAAATAAGCAACTTTTGGTATTCAATGTGGTCGGTACTTATAATAAGGAAAAATCACGCCGTTTGTATCAAGAAAGTTTGCAGGATGAGTTGTTGACTGATATTAATAATAATGTATTGGGAGATAAATATTCTCTGATTGGGGAGGCTGTTTATGAGAAGCAATTTTCTAAAGGAAATTCCTTGAGTTTCGGTTTGCGCCATACTCAGTCTTTTGCCAATAATGAATACCGTAACGGTCATTATTATGAAACGGATATGAATCAAGGGGATACATATGTTTATGGTGAATATAGAGGAAAGGTGAAAAAATTGGACTACAGATTGGGGGTAGGCGTTACTCGTTCTTATTATAAACAAAGTGGTGATGATTCGTATGAGAATTATAGTTTTAATCCCCGTTTGGTACTGCATTATGCATTACCGGGAAATTCATTTGTTCGTTGGAAATCCGATATCAGTAATGCTTCGCCGTCATTGGGGGATTTAAGTGCAGTAGAACAGATTGTGGATTCGTTGCAAATCAGACGAGGCAATCCGAACTTGAAAGCCTATTTGCGTTATCACACAGAGTTGACATACGAATGGCAGAAAGGTATATTTTATTCTAATATTTGGGGAGCGTATGATTATCAGCCGAATGCCATTATGGACGAGAAGTATCAGGACGGTGACAAGATTGTACAGACATGGGACAATCAAAAGGATTGGCAGAAATTATCGGGGCGTCTGACTTTGCGTGTCGGTCCTATTAAGGATATGCTACAGTTCTCGTTTACCGGTGGAGTAAACCATTATATGAGTCATGGTAATACATATTCTCATATTTATACAAACTGGTATTGTAATGCTGAAGCATCCTTTAATTACAAGCAGTTCTCTCTTTACTGGCAGATGAATACTAACTGGAATAATTTCTGGGGGGAAACCTTGTCGGGGGGAGAGAATATTCAGGTATTGGTGATGTATTACACGCATAAGAATTTGCGTGTGGGGCTAGGCGCTTTCAATCCGTTTACGGATAATTATAAGCAACAGACTGAGAACTGGAATAAATATGCTTCTTATAAAAAAACGAATTATGTGAAGGAGAGCTCACAAATGTTTTTGGCAAGTGTTTCTTATAATTTCTCGTTTGGCCGTAAGTTTAAGACAGGTCAACGGAGGGTGAATAATAGTGATAACGATTCCGGAGTGATGAGTACCGGAAAATAAACAAGATAATCATTTGAATGAGCTTAAGTTCATGGGGCAAGTAAGTTAAGTAACTTGATTCACGAACATAAGTTGCTTGGCTTACGAAGTTAAGTTCATAAATTTACCGGAATAATAGATATATTACCCTTAACAAAATCATATATGAAAATGAAAAAAAACTTGATTGATTATGAACTCCTGTGGGAGAAAATTACGGATTACGCAAAGGCCACCGGTAGAACGACTGCTCGTCCTGTACTTCTATTATATTATGTATTGCGAAGCCCCGAAACTCCTTCTTCGGATAAGATGTTGATTGTGGCGGCACTTTCGTATCTGGTATTGCCGATCGATTTGATTTCGGCTAAGCGGTTACCAATTATCGGCTGGATTGATGAAGCGGTATCTTTGGTTTATGCTTATAAAAAGGTGTGCCGCTATGTGACTCCTGAGATTGAATCAGAAGTGGATAATATATTGGAACGCTGGTTCCCGGAAGGAAAGTATGAGTTGATAGAAGAATAAATATTGTACTTGTCTTTGGGGAGTAAGGATGGGTAAATGGAGTATTTTAGGAATGGGCTTCGTCGAATTTCGGCGTGGCCCTTGCTGATTGTAGACAAAGGTAAATTGTAACTCTCCCCAAGGAACTTCATTTTGTCTGAGAATATGTGAGGTATGTAAAAGTGTTACAATATGTTTTGAGTCTTATTAATTCCCTATAATTCAATTATTAACATGACCTAAGTTCTCTTAGAACTTTATATTAAATATTGCTGCAAAGATATGAAAATATATTAAATATCAAAGAACTTGCAGATAAAATGTTGGATAATAAATAATTTTATTCTATTAAGCCTTACTTTTTGCTTGCCAAATCCAGCAAAACAACTCTTTTTGAGCGTTTTTATCTAAGTTCTAAGAGAACTTAGCATTTATGAACGTTAAATTAAAAAGTTTTTTTATGAAAAAGAGAGTTTTGTTTACGTTGGCTTGTCTATTCCTATGGACAGGTATGGCAATGGCTCAAGTATCCCGAATTACTGGAGTTGTAGTTTCGGCAGAAGACAATGAGCCGATTGTCGGAGCTTCGGTTCTTGTGAAAGGTACTACCCTTGGAACTATTACCGATATGAATGGCCGGTATAGTATAAACAATATTCCGGTCAATGCAAAATCTTTGGTAATATCGTTTGTCGGTATGAAAACACAAGAATTGGCTATAAAGGGTGGTGAGCAAAGAGTAGTGATGCAAAGTGATACGGAATTGATTGATGAGGTCGTTGTAGTGGCTTATGGTACACAGAAAAAATCATCTTTTACAGGAGCTGCTTCCACAGTAGGGGCCAAATCCATAGAGAAACGTGCTATCACTAATGTTACAGCTGCATTGGAAGGAAATGCTTCCGGAGTTCAGGTGACTGCTGCCACCGGACAACCTGGTGAATCTTCTTCTATCCGTATTCGTGGGTTTGGCTCAGTCAATGCATCCAATGCTCCTTTATATGTAGTGGACGGAACTATATACAATGGCAGCATAGGTGATATTAATCCTGCGGATATTGAGTCTATGACTATATTGAAAGATGCGGCATCTACTTCTTTGTATGGTTCAAGTGCGGGTAATGGTGTGATCTTGATTACTACTAAAAAAGGTAAAGAGTCAGGTGGAACAGGAGTAAACTTGACCATTAACCAAGGATGGTCAAACAGGGCTTATAAAGATTATAAAAAGGTGGGGATTTATGATTACTATCCTTTACAATGGGAGATGTTGAAGAACTCTTATATTACATCTGGTAAGGATGCTGTAACGGCGGCCTCATTGGCAACATCTAAAATTGGAAGTACATTGAAGTATAATCCTTTTGTTGGTGTCGCAGATGATGCCATTGTCGGAACTGATGGAAAACTGAATTCTTCTGCTGATGCATTGAAGTGGGGGGATGATTTGGATTGGGAAGATGCAGCTTTCAAGACCGGCTATCGTCAGGAATATAATTTGAGTTATAATACAAAAACAGAAAAAAGTGATACTTATGCTTCTGTTGGCTATTTAAATGATGATGGTTATATGATCAAGACTGACTTTGAACGTTATTCTGGTCGTTTGAATTATAATGTGTATCCTACTAAATGGTTCAAGACTGGTTTGAATTTGGGAGTAACGCGTACGGTATCCAATTATTCAACTTCAGATTCGGGAAATTCGAGTTCATATAGTAACCTTACCCGTTTTATTCGTACCATGGCTCCTATATATCCCGTTCATAAACATGATTTGGAAACCGGTGCTTATTTGGATGCTAATGGTAAGGCAACTACTGATCCGGGTGAATATATTTATGATTATGAAGGAACTCGCTTGTCGAATAATGGACGTGATGCGATAGCTGAAACAGAGTTCAATCAACGTGAACTGGTGCGTGTTAATCAGACTGGACATACTTATCTCACTTTGACTCCGGTTGAAGGGTTGAACCTTACAGCCAATTACTCTATCAATAATATTGATTATCGTCGTAAAGTCTATGAAAATCCTTATGTGGGCGATGGCACTGCCGGACCGGGTCGTTTGAACCAAATGTCTACCCGAACGCTGACTCAGACCTTCAATCAATTGATAACTTATAGCAAGTCTATCGGAAATCATAACTTTGACGTTCTTTTGGGACATGAAAACTATTCTTATAAGTATGAGTATTTATATGGCATGAAGACCCAGGAAACAGTTTCGGGCATGTATGAATTTGGTAATTTCGTAAATATCAGTTCACTTAGCTCCTATACGAACACCTATAAAAAGGAAGGTTACTTTGGCCGTATCAATTATGATTATGCGCATAAATACTACGCTTCACTTTCTTATCGCCATGATGGTTCCTCGCGTTTTGCAAAAGAGAACCGATGGGGGAATTTCTGGTCGTTCGGAGCAGGCTGGAGAATTAGTGAAGAGGCATTTATGAAGGATGTGAAATGGGTGAATAACTTGAAATTACGTGCTTCTTACGGTGAAACAGGTAATGATAATATATTGGATAGTGATGGTGATCCTGATTATTATCCTTATCAGACCTTATATGGTTTGGGATATAAGAATGGCTCAGAAGCTGGAGCCTACTTCACGGTGATAGCCAATCCCTCATTGAAATGGGAAACACAGATATCTACGGATATTGCTCTTGAATTTGGTTTGTTTGACCGTTTGACGGGTACTATTGAATATTTTAAGAAAGATTCCAAGGATTTGTTGTTTGATGTTTCCCAGCCTGCTTCTGTCGGAGTAACATCCATTATACAGAATATCGGTAAGGTTACTAATTCAGGAGTGGAAATAGAGTTGGATTATAATGCATTTAAAAATAAAGACTGGAGTGTATCAGTTGGGGCCAATGCTACTTTTGTGAAGAATAAGATCAAGAACCTGCCGGCTACAATGAAAGAAAATGGATATATCAGTGGCTCTAAAAAGTGGTTGGAAGGAAAGTCCATTTATGAATTCTGGCTTCGTCAATGGCATGGGGTAGACCCTCAGACCGGTGATGGTTTATATGTGGCTGATGTAAGTAAATATAATCAAGGGAATATCGGAACAGGGGATGGAAACATTACGCAGAGCCAGTTTGACGAGTATAAAAAAACAGTAGTGACTATTGATGGTAAGGAATTGACCAATTCGTATACTTATGCTAAATACGACTTCAGCGGTTCTTCTATTCCTGATGTGTATGGTGGGTTTAATGTCAGAGTTAGTTATAAGAACTTTGATTTGGCTGCTGTATTCTCTTACCAGTTGGGCGGTCAGATTCTGGATACTAATTATGCTACCATGATGAGTATGACTGAATTTGGTTATGCACAAAGTCCGGATTTGTTAAAAGCATGGAAACAGGCGGGGGATATTACTGAGGTTCCCCGTATAGACAATAGTGCGGCTCATACCACGAATATTGGTCAGTCTTATTCAACTCGTTGGCTTACCAGCTCGGATTATCTTAATTTAAGATCTGTCACTATTGGCTATCAGCTCCCAAAAACTTGGTTGAGCAAAGTGATGCTTAAGAGTGCCCGTTTGAATCTGACTGCGGAAAACTTGTTCATGTTGAAAGCCCGTCAGGGATTGAACCCGATGGCCAACTATTCCGGTGTGACTTATAATGAGTATATGCCGTCCCGTAATATCACGTTAGGGCTTAATGTTTCATTCTAAAAATAAAAGAATTATGAGATCAATTAAAAATATAACATTAGGATTAGCGACAGTGGGAGTAATGTCTCTATCCGGTTGTGCCGGTGATTATCTGGATACCATTCCGTCTACCTCTGTTTCAGAAACGACAATAAACACCTCGTTGGACAATCTTTATATAGCATTGAACGGAATTCATAAAGAGATGGTTTCTCAGGAAAGCGGATATCAGTGTCTGGGCGGTGAACCCGGTTTTATGATGTCACGTGATGCAGAGGCTGATGATATGAATTGGCAGACAAATACATGGATGAAGGCGGCCTATTTAGGATGGCAATGCAATATGAATGAAACGAATGGTTATAATTATAAGTTCTGGCAGATTTATTATCAATGGATTCTGAATGCCAATAAAATTTTGGCGGGTTTGGAGGAAGTTGAAATAACTAGCCAGGAATTGTTTGACCAGATAAAGGGAGAAGCCTTATGTATCCGTGCTTGGGCTCATTTTAATTTGGTCCAGCTTTATGCAAAACGTTATGAAGCCGGCAAGGATAATACACAGGATGGAATTCCTTATCGTGAAAAAGCTGTGGCCGAAGAGCAGGCACGTAATTCCGTAGAAGATGTTTATGCTAAAATCAATAATGATTTGGATGAGGCTTGTATACTTTTGAGTGGAATAAAAGTAAATGATGTCAATCATTATAGCGAGATGGTGGCATGGGGATTGAAGGCACGTGTAGCACTGGCCATGCAAGATTATAATAATGCGGCGGTTTATGCAGGGAAGTCTGTTTCTTTAGCTGAAGCTGGTGGTCACCGGTTGATGACTGGCAGTCAGTTGAATTGTGGGTTTGCCAATATCACGACGGACACTAAAGAAGCGATGTATGCTGCAATGACTCCCGATGATAAGACTGTCTATTTTTATTCTTATTATGCATATATGTCATGGAACTTTAACTCCAGTGCCATTCGTCAGGGAGTGAAGTGCATAAATGTGGATGCTTATGAAACGATGTCTGAAACAGACTTACGGCGTGCGTGGTGGGATCCGACAGGGGAAGCATCTGTTCCATCATCAAGTTATGCAAAGAATGCTTATCAAAACCGTAAGTTTACTGCCCGTTCTACAGCCGATGCTGTAGGTGATGTCGCATTTATGCGTTTGGCAGAAATGTATCTCACCCAGGCCGAAGCATTGGCTCGTGCAGGAAAAGATAGTGAGGCGCAGGCTGTGTTTACTAAATTCCAGATAACCCGCGATCCCTCTTATGTTTCAAAAGGAAATATCGGTGATGCTTTGGCAGAGGAAATTATGAATAGTCGCCGGGTGGAATTGTGGGGTGAAGGTTTTCGTTTTTATGATTTGAAACGTTTGCATATGTCTATTAAGCGTGGATCAAATTTTGATATAGCTTTCTGTACTTTTCTTGAAAAGGATAAAGATGCACAAGGTTGGGTGTGGGAGATACCTAAAATTGAAACTGACTTTAATTCACTTTGTACGAAGAACTATTGATAATTCTCTCTAACACATAAATTTTCTCTTAAAGGAGGTGGGCAGAATTTTTCTTGAAAGTTTTGTCCCACCTTTTTGCTTGACATAACCTTTGTTTTGCAAGACCGATAGCTTTTCTGGTTTTCTTTTTGTATTACTAGGGTTGTCTAATATCAATTTTGTTGATGTTTTTGGGTAATTTAGAAGAAATGGATTTAATTTATCCTTGGTCTATCGTTATAATCCATTGTCTTGAATAAAGTAAAGAACCTGTAAACACGAAATAAGTGTAAACAGATTCTTTACTATTGTTTAAAATGATAAACTATTCAGGTGAAAAAGCTTATTCCTCTTCGTCCAGTAAAATGTCCATAATCTGAACAGCTGCTTTGGCAACAGAAGTTCCGGGACCGAAGATTGCTACAACACCTGCCTTGTATAAGAAGTCATAGTCTTGAGCGGGGATAACACCACCGGCGATGACCAAAATATCTTCACGACCTAATTTCTTTAATTCTTCAATAATCTGCGGGATCAGTGTCTTGTGTCCGGCAGCCAATGAAGAAACACCTACTACATGAACGTCATTTTCCACTGCGTCACGAGCAGCTTCGGCAGGAGTTTGGAACAACGGTCCCATATCTACGTCGAAACCACAGTCGGCATAACCTGTTGCAACTACTTTTGCACCACGGTCGTGTCCGTCCTGTCCCATCTTGGCAATCATGATACGCGGACGGCGGCCTTCCTTCTTTGCAAATTCTTCGGTCAGTTCGCAAGCTCTTGCGAAGTCTGTATCCTTTTTACTTTCTGATGAGTACACGCCTGATATAGTTCTGATTACTGCTTTATAACGTCCTGCAATTGTTTCACAAGCATCCGAAATCTCGCCCAAGGTAGCACGGACATGAGCT
>ENA-OPVL01000482-OPVL01000482.1-human-gut-metagenome-genome-assembly--contig:-NODE-482-length-27442-cov-2.918757_pt1 | contig 27442 bp, 19 predicted proteins | sample MGYA00241496_ERZ501984 | MGnify/ENA primary metagenome ERZ501984 (study PRJEB25962, sample SAMEA2042986) | human gut metagenome | biome: human gut; feature: human-associated habitat; material: faeces... | reverse complement strand
GGGCTTGTAGTAATAACGTCCTTTGTATCAAACTCTACTACTTCTGCCTTTGGACTAATATATTTCTCTGACATTGTGTTTCCTCCCATAATTATTTTATAAATGAGTCAACTACAGGTATTTCTGATGCAGCAATTCCCGGATATCCGGCAGCCTTAACTGCTGATGCTACATAGCTTACGCTTCTTGTCTGACTCATTCCTGAGTAAACAGTTACTGATGTATTGTCAGTATATGTAATGGTTACATATGCTCTGGCAATGAAATCTCTTGTATAGTTTGCTTCTGAAATATTAGCTACTGCTCCGCAATATGTCATTGCGCTTTCGTCAAACCAACCTTCATTAACAATATTAAGCATTGCATATGGGCTTGTCAAGTCTAAAGCAGATGAATTATTTTCATATATATCATTTGCCGTAATTAACATACCTTCCTTAATAGCATCTGATTTAACAGCTTCTCCATTGTTTGATGAAACCTTTGCCTGGAACTTAAGTCCTGCCGGTGTTGAAAGCTTAATAGCTGCACCGTTTGCCATATCTACTGAAAGGCTGTCAATTGAAGTAAGGGCAATATCGCCTGTTATTGTAAGTACGGTTCCCGGTTTATAAATCTTACCATCTGTATAGTATCCGTACTGTGCATCACCTAATGTATAAGTGCTTCCGTCTTCAACTTCTGCAACTTTATTTCCATTAATTGTTACTGAATGTTTTACTGTCTGTGCCTTTTCAACTTTTTTGATAGAAACTTTAGCTGTTCCAAGAGCATGAGTAATCTCTACTTCGTTTATTTCCTGAGTTAAAGCAGAAAGATATACAATAACTCCTGCACCCTGAATTGTTGCTACATTTTCTTTAACACCGTTTACTGATACTTCACTAATTCCTGATGGCACATTCATGTAAATACCAATTTCAGGCGACCATCCAGGCTGCTGAATGCTTACTACTTCATTTACTGTCATATTTGCCTTATCATAATAATATGATGCAGTATCATCACTTCCTGCAATTTCAACCCAGTTAGCTTCTCCTGTAGGCTGTGTTGTAGGTGTTTCCGTTGGTTTTTCTGTAGGTGTTTCTATTGGTGTATCACCACCATCTGTTCCATTTTCATTTTTTACAATAACAGTTGCTTTTCCGCCTGCATATTCAATTTCAACAGTGTTTGTTTTCTTTGTCATTGCTGAAATGAAAACAATAACTCCTGCTCCCTGAATTTTTGCAACTTCACCACCTGTTTTTCCATTAACTGCAACTGAGTTGATTCCTGCCGGTACATTTACATATATACCTTTTTCAGGAGACCAATCCGGCTGCTGAATATTAATAACTGATGCTGTTGTTGAATCGTCATATGAGAATCCATCCCCTAAGTCTGTCCAAACCTTTACTGAAGGATCTCTTGTTGTTGTTTCACCTTCATCTTCGATTTTTAATGTTGCATTTCCTGTAACAGTAGCTGAATTTTCTGTAGCTGTTGCGCTAACAACTATCTGATATTCTCCTACTGCCAATGTGCTTACCTCTGATAAAGGAATAAACATACCATGGGCATTTGTTCCGTCAATTTTTACACTTTTTCCATCTACTGTTGTTGTAATAGAAGCAGCATCTACTTCTGTACCCCATGCAAAATGGATTCTTGCCTTGTCAAATATTCCCTGACATGTAAATCCTACAATAGTAGCATCGCCGTCTGTAACTGTATAAACTTTTCCATCTACAGCAACGCTTCCCTTTGCCTTAACCGATGTCTGTCCATAAAATGTCATCGAACTGACAACCATAGCTATGGCACAAACATAAGCAAAAAACTTTTTCATTGAATTACTTAATTTCATCATATACTCCTTTCTATAACTCAACTTTTTTTCAGATGATGTTCCTCCTTTTTTTCGTTCAATCACCCTATTTCCATTTTAGCATATTAAATAAAAACCGATTAGGTGTTTTTTTTTATAAAAGTATCATTTTTATATTTTTTTAGTTATCTGAAAGTATAATAGCCGAGTATCAAACAAACTCCTATAGAACCTTTAAATCTATTTTATCATAAAATAAACATATTTTTTTAACCATTTTTGCAAATCCAACTATATTTCTTCCCGGTCTTTCCACTAGTATCATCGACATACGTATCTCTTTACCTCCTTCACTGATGACCAGTTGGTGTAAACCTTATTTTCATTAATTATCTTATATGCCCTAAAACGTACATAATATTTCTTTTTCTTTTTTAAATTTTTCGGCTTAAAATATACTTTCGACGTTACTGCTGTTTTTTTTCCTTTTTTGAATTTCTTATCTGTTGCATACTGAATCTGGTATCCCTTAGCCCCGGTAACTGCAACAAAAGTAACCTTTTTCCTTGCCACTTTCTTAAATTTTGCTTTTTTGACGGCAAAAAAGGCCGACCGGGTTTTAAGTGAATATCCCAAAGGTTCAACATTATACTCATTTTGAGCCATGGGATAAACATTGTAAAACTCCATAGTCTTGTACTCTTCTAAGCGGGTATGTTTATTAAAATTATCTCCTTTTAAAAAGTAACGATATTTTATTCCATTTTGTATTAGTTCAGCGTCCCAGGTTGAATCAAGATTGTAATAGTAATCTCCAAGCTTTACAATATTCCAGCCATGGCGCACATTACGACTTCCAAAACCTGCAATAACTCTTACAGATATTCCCAATTCCTTAAGTATCCTGTACATCAGCTGGGCATATCCCTGACATACTGCATTTCCCCTAAACAAGGCTGACCACGATGTATATACGATTTCATCAACTGTGCTATCAGAATATTTTACGTGTTCACACACATAATCATATACCATTTTAATTACTTCATATTCTGTAGTTTCTTCTGTAATTTCCAATTGGCTTATAATTTCTTTCACCTTGGCATCTACCTGCTTTTTTTGCTCTAAAGTAGTGAGATACCATACTTCAGTCCTGAAGTGATAATAATAGTAGATTTTCTTTTTTTCTTTTCTTGTATAACGTGTATAGGAAGGATATTCCCTGTCTATATCCCAATACATGTAATCCCCTTCGTCACCCTTTGATGTGACTTTAAATGCCTGACTCTCCAGTTCATCAAACACTTCTGCCGGAACAGCATTCGTTGATTTAACATATGCGTTTACTTCATACTGATGATTTAACAGCTGTTTTCTATAACCTGTAGCTGCTTCAGCAACTGACTTATATGCAGAGGTTTTCCTGTTTCCTGAATACAGTCTTTCTCTTCTTTCAACAAGGATTAATTTTCCCCTTGTTTTCATAGTGGAAATCTCATCAATCGCATTCCTGCTAATTGTGTCAGCATAAACATTATTGTTACACCATGTTACATTCTCCATTGGAGAACATAACATGACAGTAGCAATAATAAGACATATTATTCTTTTAATTTTTATTTTCATTTAAACTCCTGTTATTTTATTTTTCCATAACGGGTACTAAATTTTTCTCCGTTATATTTAAGCTGTCTTACCATCTTCTTTCCGCCCTTTAAAGTATATGTGAACCTCTGATTATGATTAGCTCTTAATCTGAATTTCAGCTGATAAGTTCCAATTAATATTGAATCTACCTTATTTTTGGTACTTATAACTGTATCAAATCCCAGATAGTCATTATTCTTATCTATAATTCTAAGACACATTTCGTCCTTGTAGAGAACCTGTGAAATATATATCTTATATATCTTCTTTTCTCCATTAACTTTTCCCGTATGTTTCCATGTGCCTACCCAGTATTTAACCTTACTGTTAAAGCTGCTCATTTTACTATAAAGTGTTCCTGCTTTTTTGTAGCTCTTCTTAATTGTTTCAAGGAGTTTCATTGCCTCAGAAATTTTTCCCTGTTCTCCTAATTTTACAGCCTGCTTATAAACACTTTCATTAAGGTTCTCTGACTTGGTATACTTAGATACACTATTGTATATTTCCATGCCGTTTTTTGTATCGCCCTTATCTACTAAAGCTTTAGCATAGCCATATCCATATGTCCCGTACTCTGTTTCGTAAGATTTATCCTTTGCATACACATTTTTAATTGTGTTCCATGCTGTTTCATAATCTTTTTTGAGGTAATAAATTTCTGCCATCCCGGCACTTGCCCTATTAACCAGATTCATATCTGCTGCCGCATTGCTGCTTGACTTAAATAAATCCATTGCCTTATCATATTCTTCACTTTGCAATGCCGTGGCACCTGCATAATAATCTAAAAATGCTCCGCACATTTTTCCATATCTGCTGTTTTTGTCAGAATTATACCCTTTTTTGAAATACTCAGTTGCCTTATTTTCATCTTCACTATCTAACTGATTTAATCCCAGATTATAATATGCTTGGGCTAAATATTCCTCACTTTTTAAGAAACCGTTAAGTTCATTAAAGGAATTTATAGCCTCTTCATAATTCTTATTGTTAATTAACTTTTTAGCTGCCGTATATTTCTTATTAGGAATAAAGTAAGTCATAACAGCCACTGCTGCTAATCCTGCTATAATCACAATTATAATTGCTGCCGTAATATATCTCTTACGAACCGCCTTTTTTCTGTTTACACGTCTGCTTTCACTGTTTTGCTTTCTTTCCTCATTCTGCTTTACTATGGCATATTTTCTTTTGGCATCATTAAGCAACTCTGCTGTATTCATATACCAGTAAATTCTCTTAAATATCTCTATTCCATTGGCAATGCTTGCTGAATCGTCCTTTTCAACATCCTCCGTTGCTGAAATATAGCTGTCTTCATAGTCCTTAAGCTTTGCCTTTGCAAACACTTCCACATCATCAAGTACCCCTACCGATTCACATATTGCCTCTTTTTTATTCCATACTGTTCCGTCTTCAAAAACAACACTGTCTATTTTTATTACAAATTTCTCTGCTGCTTCATTTGAAACAGTTATCTTTGCAGCTTTGCCCTTTGATTCTAAATACTTAAGTCCTAAAGCTCCATACTTATGCTGAATTTCTTCTGCATTGCCCTCATTATCACTGGCATATACAGTTATATTTAAATCCCTGATTGTCTTTTCATAAATATTGGTAAACTTAAGGGTAAGTCTGTTCTTATTGCTTACGGTATCACGCTCAAGCTCTCCTGTTTCAAACAAAACAGGACTTCCGTATGTCCATAAATTCTCTTTTAAATCTAATATTTTTTCATAACGCTTTAAGCCTTCAGACTGTGAAACTTTATTGTCGTTCGTTTCCGAATTATTTATGTTTTCTGAATTACTTAAAGCTTCCGCACTATTTTCCTGCTGATTTGCAGTATCTTCTATAATATTTTCATTCATCTTTTCTTCCATATTAGTCTCCAATAATAATATTTTTAAGATTATAGTATCAATGGTTATTGTATCACATTTGACAAAATAATACACCCCAAATGTTGATATCTGCTCCAACACTTAGGGTGTATAAAAATTTGTATGAGATTTTAAAATAATTTATTTTTTAATTTTTACATGCTTAACCTTTGACCAGCTTCCATATATCTTTTTGCCTTTATATACCTTATATGCTCTTACCTTAACATAGCAGGTACTTTTCTTTTCAAGTCTCTTTAACGTATACTTTGTTTTTGTAGTATTTTTTTGTATATAGCCCTGAAATCTTTTATTGTCGCAATATCTGATTTGATATCCCTTGGCATCTTTTATCTTCTTAATGGTAAGGCTTACTTTTCTTCCCTTTACATTTTTCATGGATTTAACTGTAGCCCTTGCCGGTTTCGCCTTTGCTTTCTTTTCCGCCTCTGCTTTAGCTGCAGCAGCCTTCTTTGCTGCTTCTTCCTTAGCTGCCTGCTCTTTTTCGTCAGCAATATCCTGAGCTGTCTTGTCTCTGTAATATCTTACATAGTCTACTTCCATTGTTGCCGGAAGTGCTGATGTTGCAGGCAATTGATTAGAAGTTAAATTTCCTCCTACTGCCACATTTAATAACATATAGTAATTATCTTTTAATTCTTCCATTCCGGCTACATATGTATAAGAACCTATTAATTGATTATCATAGAATACTCTTATTTTGTCGTCAGTTCTGTAAACGCCGTATGTATGCCACTGGGTTTTATCAAAATTCGGGAAACCGTATGCTGTCGGGAACTTACTTTCATAATGATCCTTTGTAGGTGCTGCCACTGTTGTCCAATGCATTGTTGCATATGGGAACTGGTTGGTATTTATGGATTCCATTATGTCAATTTCACCACACATAGGCCATGTCTGTCCGTTAGTTCCTAACATCCAGAATGCCGGCCATATACCTTTTGCTGAAGGAAGTTTGATTTTTGCTACAACGTAGCCGTTTCCCACTTCCACTTTTCCTGCTGTTTTAATACGTCCCGAGGTGTAATTTTTTCCACCTACAGACTGCTTTCTTGCAGATATTTTTAAAGTTCCGTTGTTTACATATACATTATCTGTGGAACTTGTATAATATTCCTGTTCGTTGTTTCCCCAACCCCAGTTTCCATTTCCAATTTCATAAGTCCAGTTGTTTGTATTAAGTGCATCTCCTTCAAACTCATCCGACCATATTAACTTCATGTCACTTGGATCAATAGTAAGTGTGTCCTGATTATATGAAGCACTTACACCGGTGCTTGCTGCCAAAATTCCCACCATTGTAGCTATAACTGCTAATGCCTTTCTCATATGTTAAACCTCCATTGTATAATAAATGAAAACCTTTTTATGTTCACTTTCATATTACACAATAACGTTTTTATTCTCAACAGTGTCTAAAATATGCTAACCAATTATAAAATTTTTACACCTTTTATGGCACCGGTGTCTGTGTTCGTTTATGATGTAAGCAGAACAAAATTTTGCCACCTCTGATATCCGGATTACTTCATTGCCAGCCAATTTCTCTAATTCCTAAACAGCTTAACATTACTTCACCACATTGTTTTCAATAAGATTTCCCATTTCAAAAGATTTGGCATTCTCTAAAGTTGTGTAGCTTATTGCCTCTAGTGCCTCTTCTGTTAAAAATGCCTGATGAGAAGTAACTATTACATTTGGAAACGACAAAAGTCTTGATGTTATGGATGTCTCTAATATATCATCTTCCCTGTTTTCAAAAACATTCTTAGTTTCCTCTTCATATACATCAAGACCTACACTGTGAAATTTGTGCTCCCTTATTCCCTGTATCAAATCCTGAGTATCAATTAAAGCTCCCCTTGATGTATTTACTAAGACCACGTTGTCCTTCATTTTTTTAATAGTCTTTTTATTTATCATATGATAAGAATCATCTGTCAGTGGACAATGTAGGGAAATTAAGTCGCTTTTTTCTAATACTGTATCTAAATCCGTATATTCCACAAAATTCAAATCCGGATTTTTGTAAATATCATATGCCATAACCTTCATTCCAAATCCTCTGCAAATACGACACATTGCCGCTCCGATTTTTCCTGTTCCAATTATTCCTGCTATTTTTCCATAAAAATTAATTCCCGTAAGTCCCACAAGGCTGAAATTATTTTCCCTGACCTTAATATATGCCTTGTGAATATGTCTGTTACTGGCAAGGGCTAATGCCATGGCATGCTCTGCCACAGCTTCCGGTGAATATCCCGGAACTCTTAACACCGTAATTCCATATTTTTTTGCAGCCCCTACATCCACGTTATTATATCCCGCGCAACGCATAAGAACTAACTTTACGCCACATTCTTTCAATATTTTTAATACTTTTTCACTTACATCAGAACTTACAAAAGCACATATGGCATCATATCCTTTTGCATATTTTGCAGTTCTTTCACTTATATCTTCCTCCGCATACTCTATTTGAATGTCCTTATATTCAGGGATTATTTTATCAAAGGATTCCCTGTCATATTTTTTTGTGTCATAAAATAAAATTTTCATGTATTTATTACCTCCTTTTAAAACATAACATACCATATGGAAGTTTTATAGATATCAGAAAAGCACAAAATAGCGAAGCAAAAGCTCCGCCATTAATTGTTACATAATATTCATATAGATACTTACATATCCTCTTTCCGTCTGGCTTCCACTGCTTCTTCTAACATCATATCCTTAACCTTCATTAAACGAATCTGGGTACTTCTCTCATTTTCATCTAATTTCATGGTTATATATTTTATATTGTCCAAAGCCTGAGGAATTATTACATGTTCTAATGCATTTACCCTTCGTCTTGTTTTTTCTATTTCCGATGCCATAAGCTGACATGATTTTTCTATTTCAGCAAGCTTTATCATATCAGAAAAAACATTAGACAATGAGTATACTGCATCATCTAAATCCCCGGCAGTGAAAGCATATCCATAAGAATATATATCCCTTCCGCCAATTTCAGTTTTAGCACAAAATTGTGGAATGTCAACACTCATTATATTTTTGTAATCCTGCTTTATTTCCAACGACTTATTATTAGCCATAAGGGCTGTGTTTAAAACCTCTTCACTCATTCCTGCCCTGGCCACGGCAAACTCCCTGTTTGCCCTTTTAAGTCCCTCTTCAACTTTAAGTCTGAGCCTCATATTTTCCTTTATCATATCCATAAACTGTCTTACTAACTCGTCACGTTTATCCTTTAACAGTTTATGTCCTCTTGTGGCAGACATAAGCTTCTTTTTTTGCCTTGTAAGCTCCATTCTCGTTGGATTTACACGTGTAGATGCCATAAAACTTCCCACCTTTCGTTAACAAATCCGTTATATGTCCTACTTGCTAATATAGTATTTATCAAGGTATTTTTCGTCAATACGCTTTAATTCTGATTTTGGAAGCATTGACAAAAGTTTCCAGCCTACATTCATTGTCTCCTCTATGGATCTGTCTGTATCATATCCCTGGGAAACATATTCCTTCTCAAATTCATCTGCAAACTTAGCATAAATAAGGTCAATATCAGACAATGCTGCCTCACCTAAAATTGTCATAAGTTCCTTGGCATCCTTACCTCTTGCATAGGCAGAAAACAGCTGATTCATTACATTACTGTGGTCAGCTCTTGTTTTTCCTTCACCTATACCTTTATCCTTTAATCGTGAAAGTGAAGGCAATACATCAATAGGTGGTGTAATTCCCTTTCTATATAGTTCACGGCTTAAAATAATCTGTCCTTCCGTTATATATCCTGTAAGGTCAGGAATAGGATGGGTTTTGTCATCCTCAGGCATTGTAAGAATAGGAATCATGGTTATACTTCCGTCTTTTCCTCTCTGACGGCCTGCACGCTCATAAAGTGTGGCAAGGTCAGTGTACATGTATCCCGGATAACCTCTTCTTCCAGGGACTTCCTTTCTTGCTGCAGATACCTCACGAAGGGCATCTGCATAGTTAGTAATATCAGTAATAATTACCAGTACATGCATTCCCTTTTCAAAGGCAAGATATTCTGCTGCTGTAAGTGCCATTCTAGGGGTGGCAATACGTTCAACTGCCGGGTCATTGGCAAGGTTCATAAACATTACAGTTCTGTCAATGGCTCCTGTTTCCTTAAAGCTGTTGACAAAAAAGTCTGATTCCTCAAAGGTAATTCCCACTGCTGCAAAAACTACTGCAAAAGGCTCATCTGTTCCTACTACCTTTGCCTGTTTTGCAATCTGAGCTGCCAAATTGGCATGAGGAAGACCTGATGCGGAAAATATAGGAAGCTTCTGTCCCCTTACTAATGTATTTAAGCCGTCAATGGCAGATATTCCTGTCTGAATAAATTCTGAAGGATAATTTCTTGCTGCCGGATTCATGGCAATACCATTAATATCCTTTCTTTCATCAGGTAAAATATCCGGACCGTCATCTATGGGATTTCCAAGACCATCAAATACTCTTCCTAACATGTCCATTGACACTCCAAGTTCCATGCTTCGTCCTAAAAATCTTACCTTACTGTTTGAAAGGTTAATACCTGTTGAATCTTCAAAAAGCTGAACTAATGCATTGCTTCCGTTTACCTCTAAAACCTTGCATCGTCTTACCTCTCCATTTGCCAGTTCTATTTCACCTAATTCATCATAAGTTACTCCTGAAACGTCCCTTACCAACATAAGAGGTCCGGCAACTTCCTGTATGGTTCTGTACTCTTTTGGCATATTAGAACTCCTCCTTCTTTAAAGTATTGGCAATCTCAATATCCAGTCTGTCGTTTATTTCTGCAAATTCTTTATCAAGCTCATCTTCATGAGTATATTTAAAACGTCCGATTGCCTCACGGACAGGCATTTTTATCAGAGCTTCCACATCTGCTCCATTGTCCAATGCCTCCTTAGATTTCTCATAAAATCCAATTACTAATTCCATCATCATCTCCTGTTTCTTAAGAGACGTATATGTGTCTACTTCGTGGAAGGAATTTTGATGAAGATAATCCTCTCTAATAGAACGGGCAGCTTCCATTTTTAGTCTGTCCGGTGCAGATAATGCATCCATACCTACCATTTTTACTATTTCGTCCAGTTCTGACTCATCATGTAAAAGACTCATTAACTTTTGTCTTAAAGTAAGCCAGTTCTTATTAACATTTTCCGTAAACCATCCACCTATGCTGTCTACATAAAGGGAATAGCTTGTAAGCCAGTTTATTGCCGGGAAGTGACGCTTATATGCCAGATTAGAATCCAGACCCCAGAATACTTTTACAATACGAAGGGTTGCCTGGGATACCGGCTCTGAAATATCTCCTCCCGGAGGTGATACGGCACCGATAACTGATAATGCCCCGTCTCTTCCTTCTTTTCCCAGGGTAACCACATCCCCTGCCCTTTCATAAAACTGGGCAAGACGGCTACCTAAATATGCCGGATATCCTTCTTCACCAGGCATTTCTTCCAATCGTCCGGACATTTCACGAAGGGCTTCTGCCCATCTTGAAGTGGAATCAGCCATAAGGGCTACTGAATATCCCATATCACGGAAATATTCCGCAATGGTTATACCTGTATATATGGAAGCCTCTCTGGCTGCTACAGGCATATCTGATGTGTTGGCAATAAGAACTGTTCTTTCCATAAGGGAATGTCCTGTTTTAGGATCCTTTAACTCCGGAAATTCATTTAAAACATCCGTCATTTCATTTCCACGCTCGCCACAGCCGATATATACTACAATATCTGCCTCAGCCCACTTAGCAAGCTGATGCTGTATAACTGTTTTTCCGCTTCCAAATGGTCCCGGAACTGCTGCCACACCACCTCTTGCAATAGGAAACAGTGTGTCAACAACTCTCTGACCTGTAATAAGAGGTTTATTAGGTGCCTTCTTTCTCTTGTAAGGTCTGCCTTTTCTTACCGGCCATTTCTGCATTAATGTAAGTTCCTTTTCACCATCTGAAGTTTTTATTACTGCAACGGTTTCAGTTACATCGTAGGTTCCTCCGTTTATTTTTACGATTTCACCCTTAATTCCATATGGGACCATTATTTTCTGTGTAACTACGGCAGTTTCCTGTACGGTTCCAATAATATCTCCTGCCTCAACCATATCTCCTACCTTTGCCGTAGGAACAAATTCCCATTTTAATTCTCTTTTAAGTGACGGAACCTGAACTCCCCTCTTTAAAAGATTTCCGGAAACCTTCATAATGTCATCAAGAGGTCTTTGTATACCATCATATATGCTGCCTATTAATCCCGGACCTAACTCAACAGACATTGGTGCACCGGTGGATACAACCTCTTCTCCTGGTCCAAGTCCTGACGTTTCCTCATATACCTGAATAGATGCCCGGTCATCATGCATCTCTATTATTTCACCTATTAATTTTTTATCGCTGACCCTTACCACGTCAAACATGTTAGCATCACGCATTCCGTCAGCAATTACCAAAGGTCCTGCTACTTTTCTAATAATTCCCTTGCTATGTTCCATGCTTCTTCCTTTCCTGTCATCAGGTTACCTGTCAACATTTTCTAATTATTTCCAAATACAATGTCAGAGCCTATTGCCTGTTCCACTGATTTCTTGACTCCTGAAACACCTTCTCCGGTGTTACCAAGTACACCGGGAATCAAAATAATTGCCGGGGTTACTCTTTCCCTGTATCTGTCTATTTCTTCGGAAATTTCTGCCGCTAATGATTCAGTTATATAAATAATTGCATATTCATTATCAGCTAACCTTCTAAGTTCCTTTATTGCCAAAACCTTGTCATCTAAAGGAAATATATCAACTCCTAAGGCACTAAATCCGTATATGCTGTCATAATCACCCATTACTGCTACCTTATACATACATTTCCCTCATTCTTTCTCTGATAAACCCGTTATCAAATCCATTTAACTTACATGTTAAAATTATCCTTATGGTCTTAATTTCCATTTCCTTTGCTATGGCATAGGCTATAATTGGGCCTACAGTAAAGGAATTGTATTTTTCGGATTTAATACATTGGACAATTTTGTTATCACACCAGCATTCAAACACTGACATGGATTTCTTTAGTGCATCTACCCCATCTTTAAACCCTGTGCTTTCCAGATAAGTACACACACCTTCCATGCCTCCATCTACTGATGCTGCTAAATCCCTTATGCTTATTCCGTCACAGCTAACAACGCATTTTTTTACAAAATCACTGTTTTTGCCTGTGGCGGCACATCTTACTGCAATTTTTATATTAGCAATGGTAACTGTCGTATCGGCATATTTTCTAATTAACTTACTTTCGGAATTTTCTCCCATTTCCTTTATTTTCTCAAGAGCTGCCTTATCAATTATTACATCGCATATCTGTCCGCTTCCTGTCTGAATCAATGTATCTGCTGCTTCCTTAGCCGGCTTTTCCATATTTTCAGGTAGTTTCTGATACTTTCCCTGCCTTATGGATTCCATAATAATCTCCGGAGACAATTTAGTTCCTTCATAGAAAATATTGTCATTATTACTGTCTGTACAAACCTGCTTAATTGCCGCCTTTAGGTTATGATACTCGTCACCTATCATAAGAATATCCATTTCATTACTGTCATCTGATAATTCTTTTATAAGTTTAGATGTATTCTTTTTTTCTATGGAAATCATTTTCTCTAAAGAATCTGCACCATTTCCCCAGCCCTTGGACTTTAGAAATGCAATGCACTGACTGTAATCACTACACTGCAACAGTGCCGTCATATCATCATCAGAAAATAGCTTTCCCTCTAATGCCCTTATTCTGGCAACACCGTAAGTATAATCCTTTTCCATGGCATTACCTCCTAATTTCCGGTACCAAATAATACTTTATTGGCAACATCTTTAAGCTTATCTGAATTTGCCATAAACAGAGATTTTACCGTGCAGTTTTCTTCAATATCACCGTAAGTTAAAATAAATCCTCCATCAATGTTTTCAGGCTTTTCATTTATTTTAATTTCTCCGCCTTTTTCCTTTGCTGCCTGATTAATTTCATCCTTAAACCATTGAGGCATCCGGCTTAAATCCTTTTCATTAAACAGGATTTTCCCCTTTTCACATGTTACATTAGCCTTAAATAATTCAAGCATTAGTTTAAAGTATTCTTCACTTTCAAGTTCTAAAAAAGTCTTTTCTGCTTTTTCAATTACTTCATTAATGCAGCTCTGTTTTGCCATAAGTATGGTTTTTCTTTTTCTAAATTCACCACCGGATTTTGTTTTTTTCTCATATAACTTTCTGTCAGCTAAAGATTTTTTATTGATTTGTTCTACCTGTACTGCTACGTCAGCTTTTACACCATCCATATACTCGTTGCAATATTCTTCAGCTTCATTTAAAATCCGGTTTGCTTCCTTCTGTGCCTGAGAATGAATTTCCTGCACAATGTTGTCTAATCCACTCATACACGTCTCCTTTTCAACGTATCTCCTTTAATACCATCTCCTACAATGAAATTCCGTTAATTGCCAGGAATGAAATAAGAAGTGCTAAAATAGCATACGTTTCAACCATTGCAGGGAATAACATTGCCTTTGCAAACTGTTCAGGTCTTCTTGCAACAATTCCGATACCTGCTGCTGCTGTTTTTCCCTGTGCCTTTGCAGAAATAAGACCTACAATTGCAATTGGAAGACATGCTGCGAGTATTTCAAGTCCCTGAAGAGATGATACCTGTACGGAAGTTCCTCCAATGATTCCGATTTTTGATAATGTAACGAAACCGATTAATAATCCGTAAAGTCCCTGAGTACCCGGAAGTAACTGCATAACTAATACCTTAGCAAACTTTGACGGGTCTTCAGTCATAACTCCTGCCGCCGCTCTTCCTGCTATACCTACACCAATGGCTGAACCTGCACCTGCCATTAACACTGCTAAAGCTGCACCTAATAATGCATAAAATAATCCTAAATTTTCAAAAAAATCTCCAAATGTCATAATTAATTCTCCTTTACATTAATGTATTTTGTATTTTCCTTAAAAGGCTTAAACTCTCTGCTTCCGCCTTCATAAAACTTTCCAAAAAATTCAACGTACTGTAATCTGTTGGTGTGAACATAGGAACCTAAAAGATTAATTGCCAGGTTAAATGTGTGGCCAAATACAAATACCACTATAAAAAGTATAACTCCGCCTATACTTTTTCCTCCCATGGCTGCCATGGTGTTAATAACCTTTGCAATTACTCCTGTGGCAAGTCCTAATGCCAATAGTCTTGAATATGACAACAAATCACTGAGCCAGCTGGTTGTGTCATAAAGGCTGTAGGCTCCTAATAACAGTCTCTTTATAGGATTTTTTGCCCTTCTTCCTGCCATTAAAAGTATTCCCAACATTCCACCTAATGCCATTACCTTTGCCAGCATATTTATACCTGCCGGAAAAACTATTGTTGTTCCTGAAAGGGATGCAAATAATGATGTTGGAACTAATAGCAATATCAGTCCTATTAAGAACACGTACCATAAAACCACGTCACACACAAATGCCATTACATCCTTTTGCTTAAGCAGCTGGTATCCCTTTATTGCCAGTCCTGTAAATAAATGTATAATCCCGAAAATCATACAGTATATTAACATTTCCATTGGCTTTTCTATAGGTTCAAACCATAATGCCGGAATGGTTATTGTGGTGTCAAAAAATGTTTTGGCAATAACCTGTATTGCATCTCCAAAATATCCGCCAAATAATATGCCCCATACCAATGTGGAAATTCCACAGTTTTTAAACATTCTAAGAGTCTTTTCCATGGTTGGTGACATTCCCGGATATTTTTTTAGTGCAAACAGACAACCTAGAAATATTATTAAACCATAGGCTGCATCACTTAGCATAATACCGAATAGTACATAATAGAAAAATGCCGTAATGGCTGTGGGGTCGATTTCGTTTTTGCCCGGATATCCGAAGGATGTTACCACATCCTCCACTGCCGCAGCAGTCTTATTATTTTCAAGAAGTACGGGAACATCTTCATCTTCCCCTACCTCTTCCGTATCAATAGCCACAACAAACTTTTTTTCCAGCTCCTCAATTAACTTTCCCGATTTTTTCACCGGAATAAATCCACTAACAAAAAACGTGTGCTTTGACTGAAGAATGGTTCCTACAACCCGGTATTTATCAGCCCTTACAGTGTAATAGTCTGAAACACTTTCTATTGACTGTCTGCTTAATGCCTCCCGGGCAAGTTCAGCCTTAATTTCAGCTATGTCGCTGTATAAATTTTCAATGCGCTTCCCTCTGTTTTTAATTGAAACAGCCGGCGTGTGATGTGCCACCACCTGAGGCCTGGTAAATCCCAGCTGCCTTAACGCTTTCTCCGTTTCTTCCGTCTTGTCCTTAATACATATACAGGTAATGTATGTCTGGAATTTATCAGCAGCTACTACCTGAATATATACTTCCTTTGGAAACTCTTCTATTTTTTCAATTTCTGAAATTAAAATCTCCTGAGTGTAACTTCCTAAGATACTTCCTAACATAAACACCGTATCCTTTGTTCCCTGATAATTCATTGGAACATCAAGATTTTTCCATATGCTTAATGCCTTAATTTCATCCTGATACTTTGCAATCTGACTTTCCTTTTCATCAAGATTTTTCTTTTGCTGAATAATCCTGTTCACTAAAGACATTATTTCCTGTTGGTCGCTAATTGTCTTTAAATATTCCGAATCAGATATCTGTTTCTTCCCCTCTAGAGAAGATAACATTGACTTCTTTTCAGGTGCATACATATCTAAAATTTCCAAGGCATTTTCAGCTAAAGAAACATTCCTTTCAAAAATTGAAATCTGGGTAGCCGTATTGGTTTTAGTAAAAACCTCATCTTCCTTATCCTTTTCAATTATCTCCAGACAACCACGTTTTTGTAGTAGCTCAAGAATTTTCTTCCGGTTTGCTTTCATTGCGCATATATTAATTTTTTGCATTTGCAAAACTGCCATAAAAACCTCCTAAAACAATGCATCAATTACAGCTTTTACTGCCTCTGGCTGCCTTTCTGCTGCCTCTTCCTTTAGTTTTATTACCTGCCTGTCAATTTCTGCATTAAATTCTCTGTCTGCCTCGCTGCAACTTTTAATGGTTTCTTCCATATCCCTGCGGGCTTTATCTTTCACTTTATCTGTTTCCTCTTCCCTATATGATTGTGCCCTTATCTTAATGTCATTTTTCATGTTCATTGCATTATCCTTTGCCGTCATTACCGTTTTTTCAGCATCTGACTCTGCAATTCTAATTGCATCCACGGTTTCTTTAATCAATACAGGCTCCTCCTTTCTATCCACATTGTCTTTATAATTTCATTTCTTATCAAGTATGATATATCATAGAATAATTATATACAAGTATCATTTTATAACAGTTGTTGTATATTTTTACTATTTCGTATTTTGTATGCTTTTATTACTATTTTACATAATTGTTTTTATGAATTATTTCCTAAAACAATTATGCGTAAAAGTCCTTTTTTTATTCCTTTTATGACTACGGAGTGACTATTGTATTTCCCCAATCATAATCTATTTCTTTTGCATCCTTATTAACAACTTTAACTATTTTATTAAAAAGATAGGCATGAGCTTCCTTTGTATTCATCTTTACATTTTCATAAAGATTTTTTGCAACATCGTAAATAGAATATTGTGAAATATTGTCTCCATATACATAGGTACCATCATCCAGTACGGCATATGCCCTGACCATATACTTTGATGTAAATTCCTTAGTGGAAAATGCTCCGAACTTTATTGTTCTTACATAGTATGTTGCCGTATCGGATTCTCCAAATTTTTGTGCAGCAGTTCCATTAGCGGTAGATTCAAAGCTTGCAATATATTTATTACTACTATTAACGACCATCTCTGATTCCTTAATATTGGTTTTTATACCGTCTACTTCTGACACACCATAAATAAATCCCCACTTTACAACTTGTCCTTCATTTATTTTTAGTTCAACAGACGCAATAGTTCTTATTCCTCCTAATATTGTACTTATCTGGTATCCCTCTATTTTTAGTTCAGGGCTTGTTACAATATTATATATTGCACCTTTAGGCAAAATTTTGCTTCCATCTGCTGTTAAAAACCTGAATTTTTCTTGATTTCCTGTCACTTTATCTGCATTAGCCAGAATATACATTTCTTCATCTTCAGGGTCAACTAACAGGTATTTACCTGTCTTAACAGATTTTATTGCCACCGATGTATCATCTGATTCTTCGTTTAAGTTTTCAACTATAAATTTTGACTCATCATCAATGGTATCTGCATTTGCAGTAATATAATATCCATTTGAGCCATATGCTGCCCTTATATATTTTTCAGTAACTAAAGACTTAAATGAAACTGTACCATCAGAATTATTAACTATACCTATTTGCTCCCAATCTCCTCTACTGGTACTTCTTGCTAAAATAGTTGTATCTTTTGTTCCATTTTTCAACTGGGCATATTTATCATTAGACTCTGAATAAAGAAACATATATCCCTGGGAATTGTCTGTTGCCTTTTCAAACTGTATATAGTCCAAATTACATACATGTTCAGTATCTGACTTAAAAATGACATATAAATTTTGTACACCCTTTACTCTTGCTGTATCAACAGAAATTTCTCTCCAATCACTCCAGTTACCTGTATTATCTAATGGAACACTTGCAATTATGGTTCCATTAGTAGAACCAAGCCTTATTTCTATTCTCCCCTTTTTTTCTGCATCTTCTGTTTTTCTCGAATATCTAAGTTTAACTTTTGAACATCCTGTTTTTCCAAAATCAACGTTATAGTATGCAGTGTAATCTCCACTATTAATTCCACCCAGACTTCTTCCTCCACTGCTGTTATCACTGTTTTCAGAAATCAAACCTTTAGTATAGTCCATATCCTCTGCTTCTATAAGTGAATATGCATCTCTTTCAAGTCTGTCAGAATATGTAGGCATATTTGCCATAAGAGATATGGCATTATACGCTGTGTAGCATTCCCATGTTACATCTTCTGATGTTTTCTTATTCCATACACACCATTGCAAATTCTTTGAGTTTTTATTCATCCATGCTATTTTTGCATTGTCCCGGAAGAATGATAAATATTCCGGTCTGTTGAAATCCACTATGAACTTTCTTAAATATCTCATTAAAATTCCACGCATTTTTGAGTTGTCTGTGATATATGCATCTTCCTTAATTAATATATTGTTATAACACAAAGCTTTCATTGTATGATTTACAGCATTGCAGGCATCTTCATAATAACTATTATCTCCAAAGTGTTCATAAAGCATTGTTGCCGCCCCAATAAATGTCCCCTGATTATATGTTGAGCACCAGTATTCATGCATTGTATCCCAGACATGCCCTATTTCCTCTCCTTCTCGTACATACATAGAACTGTTTCTCCAGGCTGAATACAGTTTTTTTGCTTTTTCATAATAAGACATATCCCCCGTTGCTTCAGCCAGATAGCATGCCCCCACTGTTGCAGGTCCATTAATACAGGATGTTGTATCATCATTCTCATGATTCATTTTCCATATAAGCATTCCGTCGCTTCTCTTATTTGCTCTTTCGTACATTAAATCATAATTATGTTTACCATATGTTAAGTATTGTTCATCACCAAACAAAATATATGCTCTAACCGATGCCAAGACTGCCCATGCCAAATCGTCATTCCAATCCTTCCATGCCCAATCTTCTCCGTTGGTTGCTATAAAATCTTTATAAGTTGTAACAAACATATCTTTATATATTGCTTTACCTGTTGTTTCATAGCCATCAAGAAGTGCTTCCATTATTTCTGCCTCTCCCCAAAAACCATCATCACTACTATGAAATGTCATATACCCTGTTTTTTCATAGTATTTATAATAGTAATCTTTAAACGCATTTACCATGGTGTCATTCATTTCCTCTGTAAATCCATTATATTCCACACTGGTCTTTTTTAACTTCCATATTTGTCTCGGTTCATAATCTATACTTTTTGCTTTAGTCCACAAACGAACCTGAGCACCATCTTTATCCCTTTTGTCATCATCACTGATAATTTCCGCACATTCCTCCTCACCGTTGTCGTTTTTTACAGCAGACACAATATAATAACAACCTTCATATTTGCCTTCTGTTATAGGAACCAGTTTCCATTTGTAAATATCCGTACCATCATTTCCATTAAAATCCAGCTTATCACCATTACTTTTTCCTGTTATTTTCATAGTTTTGTCCGTAACAGTATTTGTAAATGTATAATATTCTCCTTCTTTCTTTACATTAAATCTCGCTAAGTCACTTAGGGCATCAGTATTCCATACAACGCAATCAGCATAATAATTTGATACATCTGTCTGGGTTATTGCTTTTTGGTTATAGACCGATTGAATAACATATACTCCGTCATTAATTGCTCCTTCATCTTCCGCCTTCACATTTTTTAAACCGTTTTGTCCCGGCAATGATGTTATAATCAATGCAACAGCAAGACACAATATCATTAATCTTTTTTTCATAAATGTATACCTCCTACTTTTTATATATATTCAACATAACACATTTAATTTTTCCAAACAATTAAACCTAAAATATGATATCCCTAAAAGAAATATGACATAACTTCACAAAAATATGACATATTTTTCTTGACAGTGAAATCTAATTATGGTATAAATATCTTTGTTGTGCAAAATTGCAAATAGGGGTGTAGTTCATCGGTAGAATAAGAGTCTCCAAAACTCCAGAGGTGGGTTCGATTCCTACCACCCCTGCTATTTAAAGAGTTCTGAGTCCTTTTTAAAGGTATTCAGAACTTTTTCTTTTTAGGTAGCTTATATTACATTAGCTGCCTCATTTATATTTCTTACACCAACTAATTCAATTCCTTCCGTATTTTTCAAATTTCCCACAGATACTTCAGGCATAATACATCTTTTAAATCCCAGTTTTTTTGCTTCCATTACTCTTTGCTGTGCCTGAGACACCGCTCTTACTTCTCCTGCTAAGCCTACTTCCCCAAAAACAATGGTCTTAGAATCTAAGGGACGGTTTTTGTAGCTACTGATTAATGCCATAACCAAAGCTAAATCAAGAGCCGGCTCTGTTATTTTCATTCCTCCTGCAATATTAACATAGGCATCATAATCTCCCATTTGTATTCCCATTTTTTTCTCAATAACTGCCATAAGAAGATTAACCTTGTTGTAATCAGTACCTACAGATGTTCTTCTTGGCATTCCAAAGTTAGTATGGGATATAAGTGCCTGAACCTCTACTAATATAGGTCTTGTTCCCTCCATAAGGCATGCCACCACAGAACCTGATGCATCCTCCGGTCTTCCTGAAAGCATAAATTCAGAAGGATTAAGCACCTGCTTTAGCCCATCCTCTCTCATTTCAAAAACACCTATTTCATTTGTGGAACCGAATCTGTTTTTTACGCCTCTGATAATTCTATATGCAGCATGTCTGTCCCCCTCAAAATAAAGTACAGTATCTACCATGTGTTCAAGGACTCTTGGACCTGCCACTACGCCTTCTTTTGTTACATGACCTACTATAAAAACGGGAATGGTATTTCCCTTCGCTATTTGCATAAGAGTATTAGTTGACTCCCTTACCTGACTTACACTTCCCGGAGCCGAACTAATGTCTTCCCTAAAAATGGTTTGAATGGAATCTATTACCACTGCATCAGGCTTTACCTCTGTTATCACACTTTCAATGGAGTCAAGACTGGTTTCTGCAAGCAGCTTAAGATTGTCACTAAACTTTCCCATTCTGTTAGCTCTAAGTTTTATTTGTTTTAAGGACTCTTCTCCTGATATATAAAGTATGTTTTTTCCTGCCCCTGACATATTTCTACATACCTGAAGTAAAAGTGTGGACTTTCCTATTCCCGGATCTCCCCCTACCAAAATAAGTGCTCCGGGAACTATTCCGCCACCTAAAACCCTGTCTAATTCAGTAAATCCCGTAGTTATTCTTTCTTCATCATTAGCCGTAACTTCATTAATAGCCACAGGCTTGCTGTTTAACAGACTTCTTTTTGTCTGCTTACCGTTATTTTTAACCAATTCTTCCACAAAAGTGCCTACTTCCCTGCACCCCGGACACACTCCCATCCACTTTGAGGATTCATATCCGCACTCTTTACAGAAGAATACTGTTTTTCCTGATTTTGCCATATTTTTCCTTTTCCCAATTAGTTTATTATATAAAAAACAATGCTGCTGTACTAATGCAAAATTATATTCACATTAATACAACAGCTTCGTTAATTTCGTACCTGTTTATGCAGCTACAACTTTAACCACGGTCATGCTGCCTTTTTGCAAGTCAACGTCAAATGTAATCTTTCCTCCAACATCAGTTTTAGAAACGCCTAAATCCTTGTCATCCACAAACACACTGTATTCCTTGTTTGATTCTAATTCTAATGTGATCTGTGTCTGTCCTGTACCTTCAACGAAGAAAGTAACCTCATCTGCTGTCTCTTTAAAAACATTTACTGCTGTTCCCGGAATTGATTCATACACAAAAGTTCCGTTTCTTTCTAATTTTGTCATTTCATTCCATGTCTTTACCTTATACAAGTCACCTGCTACCTCAAAATCTGCAAGTTTCTTCTTTTCCGGTAAATCATAGTTACCAAAACTAATTGATCCGTTACTTTCTTTTTTGATTAATTCCTTGACTGTTGCCATTTCATCCTCCTGTTCACTGTCACTTTGGTGACCTTTCTCTAGATATGAACATTGTACCATAAAACTACAAATAATTGCGAAAAAAGTATGAATTTTTTATAACTTTTTTTCAATTAATTTTCCTGCTTATTTTCCCTGTCCACCTTAAAGGTTACCTTTCCATTTTTACATGAAACAGTAACTTTATCATTGTTATTTACATTGCCGGAAAGCACCTCTTCTGCTAAAGCATCCTCCACCTTTGACTGAATTTTCCTTCTAAGTGGTCTTGCTCCGAATTTTTTATCATAGCTTTCCTTAGCTATCATATTTTTTAAGGTCTCCGTAAATTTAAGTTCTATTGCCATTTGCTCTTTTACCTGTTTTGCCAGATTTTTAAGCATTATGCCTACGATATTTTTAACCTCTTTTTCAGTAAGAGAATGGAATACTATTATGTCATCAATTCTGTTGATAAACTCAGGCTTAAACATAAGCTTAACTTCTTCCATAACGTCAGATTTCATTTTTTCGTAGTCCTTCTTTTCGTCATTTACAACACCAAAGCCTAAATTTTTCGGATCCACAATTCTGTTTGCTCCCACATTACTTGTCATAATGATAATAGTATTCTTAAAGCTTACTTTCCGACCCTTTGAGTCTGTAATATGACCGTCATCTAACACCTGTAAAAGTACATTAAATACATCCGGATGGGCTTTTTCCACTTCATCAAAAAGAATAACAGAATAAGGATTTCTTCTTACCTTATCACTGAGCTGACCGCCCTCATCATATCCCACATATCCCGGAGGTGAACCTATCATTTTTGAGACACTGTGTTTTTCCATATATTCAGACATATCAATTCTGATAATGGAATCCTCGGTGCCAAAAACAGCTTCTGCCAAAGCCTTTGAAAGCTCTGTTTTTCCCACACCTGTAGGCCCTAAAAACAAAAATGAACCTATAGGTCTGTTAGGATTTTTAAGTCCTACACGACCTCTTCTTACGGCTTTTGCCACGGCACTTACTGCCTCATCCTGTCCTACCATTCGTTTATGCAAAACTTCTTCCAGTTTAAGAAGTCTCTTTTGCTCATTTTTTTCTAATTTAGTAACAGGAATACCGGTCCACATTGATACTATATCCTCAATTTCCCTGTCAGTAATCTTCTGTCTGTTTTCCTTCTCTGATAATTCCCACTTTTCATTTTCAATCTTTACCCTGTTTTCTAATTTGTCCAGCTTCTTTTTAATTTCTGCTGCTGTACTAAAATCAGCATTTCTAACATACATATCCAATTCTAATTTAAGTTCAGCTATTTGTATCTCTTTATTTCTAATAGCCTTAGGCTTCGGATCCTCATGAATACGTTTCTTTGAGCAGGCTTCATCTATTAAATCAATTGCCTTATCCGGCAGATTTCTGTCGTTAATATATCTCATTGACAATTTTACCGCTGCTTCAATGGCTTCATCAGTAATATTTATTTTGTGGAAATCCTCATAGGACTTTCTTAGACCTTTAAGAATTTCTATTGCATGCTCCTTAGTTGGTTCTTCTACTGTTATTGGCTGGAACCTTCTTTCTAAAGCAGCATCCTTTTCAAAATATTTTCTGTATTCATTAATAGTTGTGGCACCTATTACCTGCAAAGTTCCCTTTGTAAGGGAAGGCTTTAATATATTAGAAGCATCCATTGAGCCTTCAGCACTTCCTGCCCCTACAATCATATGAATTTCATCAATAAATATTATTACATTTCCTGCTGCCTCAACTTCATCTATGATACTTTTTAATCTGTCTTCAAATTCTCCTCTGTACTTAGCCCCTGCCACGGTGCCGGTTAAATCAAGACTTATGATTTCCTTGTCCTCCATGTTTTTTGGAACTTTTCCCTCCACAATTCTTGTGGCAATTGCCTCAACGATAGCTGTTTTCCCAACTCCCGGCTCTCCAATTAAACAAGGATTGTTCTTTGTTTTCCTGCTAAGTATCTGCAATGCTCTTTGAATTTCAATATCCCTGCCTATAACCGGGTCTAACTTGCCTTCTCTTGCTTCTTCAGTTAGATTTCTTCCGTATTTTTCCAAGGCTGTTTTTCTGCTTTGTCTGCCATTTCCTTTTCTGTCATCCTTAAAATACTTCTTTGCCTCACTTTGACTGCGACCACAAAGCCTTAATATATCCATGCATACTTTCTTTGTATTAACATCATAACTGGTAAGTATTTTGCCGGCTTCACATGTTCTGTCTGTAACCATTGCCATTAAAATATGCTCGGTTCCTATTTCCTTAAGTCCCTGCATATTGGCTTCACTATAGGCATTTTCCAATATTAAATTAGCTTTATAATTATATTCTAACTGTCTTTTATCCGGTATAACGTCCTTCGCCTTAATATCCACGTCATAACCTGCTTCCATAAACCCGATAACATCTGAATATGTGAATTTGTAGTGACTAAGCAGTTTAGCCGTAACACTGTCTGCCACTCTGCACATACCGGCTAAAATATGTTCTGTTCCTATATATTTAATTTTACAAAGGTGAGCAATATAATTAGCATAGGCTAATGCCCTATCAGCCTGTTGCGTAAAAACATATTTTCCCATCTGTTCTTCCTCCATCTTATTGTCAGATATAAAGTATAACCATCATTTATGTCAAATATTTAAACTGTTTTTTAAGAAAGGAGTAACTCTAACCTGTATTTTTGTTAGAATCACTCCTTTGTTATTATCTGCTACTTATTAATTAATATCAATAAATTCAAAATCATCATCGTCCTCTTCTTCATCATCAGCAAGCATGGACTTTAATGTTTCTTTTATATCTTCTTCCGTTTCTTTTTGAGCTGCCTTTGTATCATTTTCAATTTTTTCTTCTTTTGAAATTGTCTCCGGTGCTTTCTCCTGATTATCTTCTACAGTTTCAGGAATTTCTTCTACGGTTTCATCCTCTGTAATATCAATGAAAACTTCTCCGTCTTCATCATCTTCTCCACCGTAAAATCCTTCATCAGATTCTAAATCCGAACCAAAAGTAGGCTGGTCACCATAAGTTCTTGTCATAACATCTCTTCCAAAGAACTTTGATGAATCATCTTCCTCTTCCAGTGTAAGCTCATCTGATTCAAGGTTAAATGTAGGAGCCTCTTCATTGTCTTCCTGCACATTCTCCTGTATATCTTCCGGAATAAATTCCTCTACAGGCTCTTCAATTTCTTCTAAAGGCTCTTCAGAATCAATATTATCTATATCTTCTTCCTCTTCTGCCTTCTTTTCTTTCTTTGACTTCTTCTTTTTCTTTTTAGGACTCTCTTCTTTTGTTTCCTCTACATCAGGCTTATAATTGTTGTCTTTGTCTTTCTTAATCCTCTTTTCCTTTTTGTTTAAACCAATGTTAATACACAGGAAAATCAAAATAATTATAACAACAACCAATCCACACATAACTTTTAAGAAAATATTATATTTTTCCACAAGCTTGTTATAATCTTTTTCAAGGTTATTATAGGCTTTAGCTGCTGCCTCTGACTGATTATTTGCATCATTTGATACTAAATATCTCTGGAAGCACTTCTCATTATCATCATAGCAGTAAAGATTTGTTTCTCCATTCCAGTTCATGGCATAAACTAAATACATTCCCTGCTCTTCATCTAATGCCCAGGCATTTACTTCATTATCAACTATTGTTATTTTCTTCTTGTCATAATTCTTAAGAATACCATCTGTTTTTTCCGGTTTTACAATGGTATACATTCTGCTTTTGATTTTTATATTATACATTGGATAAAATACATCTTTATCCTTGTCATATATATAAAATCCCTTTGTATCATCATTATAAAGGTAAAATGCAGTGATTTTCTTTACTTCGCCTTTGATACATGTATACTTCTTATCATTGTATTTTTCACTTGACTTTGTAAATCCGTCAGGAATATCTGCTTTTGGAAAAGATGAAGATATTTTCATCTGTTTCTTTCCTACTTTTACCGTTGTTTCCTTAGAACTTCTGTCTGTTTTGGGAGTGTCAGATGTATTTGAACCATCTCCATTTTCTGCCTTATATGATTCATCTTCATCAGCAGTCAGCTTAGTTGTATTCAAAGTATATTTCTGAACAGTTCCACTTGTTGATGTTACAGATACTTCTGTTAAGTTTTTTCCTGTATCCATCTTTGTGTTTGCCCACTCTTTTTCAACAACAGCTTTAGATGTGGAATCAGCCGGCACTGCTTCTATCTGAATTTTTTCAGTAGTAGACAACACTGTAAGATTATAAGTATAAGTAGTTGAATTAAAATTCATCTTAACTTCTGTCTTATTTCCTGCTGCATCTACTGCATATACCTTTAGTGAAGACAAATCCGTTGCCTGGTCTGCACTTACACATGTAGCAGTTCCAATAACTAAAACAAATAAAGTTACAACCGTTACCCACAGATTTCTAATTTTCATCATATCATTACCATCCTTTTACAAAAGATTCTTGTGTATCTTTTATTATTTATTCTTAAACCTTAATTATATGACAATTATGCCTCGTCTATAGCCTTTCCTATGTCATTACGCATATATTTATTTTCAAAATCAATTAATTTTGTTGCTTCATATGCGTTGGCTCTTGCTTCTTTAAGGTTAGCTCCCTTAGCTGTAACACCTAGGACACGACCTCCATTAGTAACTATTTTCCCATCAGATAATTTAGTTCCTGCATGGAAAACATAATATCCTTCTTTGTTTTCAAAGTTTTCCAATCCTTTGATTTCAAAGCCCTTTTCATAAGAAACCGGATATCCGTCGCTGGCTAAAACGACACAAACTGCTGCATTATCCTCAAACTCTAATTCAATCTTATCAAGAGTTCCGTCAATACATGCTTCAAAAACATCAACAATGTCATTTTTCATTCTTGGAAGAACTACCTGTGCTTCAGGATCACCGAATCTTGCATTGTATTCAAGTACCTTTGGTCCATCTTCAGTAAGCATAAGTCCAAAGAAAATAATTCCCTTAAATTCTCTTCCCTCAGAAGCCATTGCATCAACAGTTGCCTGATATATATATTTCTTACAAAATTCATCAACTTCCGGTGTGTAAAACGGACTTGGTGAGAATGTTCCCATTCCTCCGGTGTTAAGTCCCTTATCACCATCCTTTGCACGTTTATGATCCTGTGCTGATGTCATAATTTTAATTGTTTTTCCATCTACATAAGAAAGAACTGAAACCTCACGTCCTGTCATAAATTCTTCTATAACAATAGTATTTCCGGCATTACCAAACTTCTTATCAAGCATCAGTTCTTTAACACCATCCAT
>ENA-OPVL01000471-OPVL01000471.1-human-gut-metagenome-genome-assembly--contig:-NODE-471-length-27685-cov-13.905936_pt1 | contig 27685 bp, 18 predicted proteins | sample MGYA00241496_ERZ501984 | MGnify/ENA primary metagenome ERZ501984 (study PRJEB25962, sample SAMEA2042986) | human gut metagenome | biome: human gut; feature: human-associated habitat; material: faeces... | reverse complement strand
AGCCTGTAGCTAGCGTTCATCCTGAGCCAGGATCAAACTCTTCATTGTAAAATATTTTCTTAACTCTTTCGAGTATTGTTTTCTCTGTTCAGGAAACCGATTTTTTCATTCTCCTTGTTTCCAAGGGTTATTGACGGTTGTCTTCCGTTCATCCTATACATTATTTATTATATACAGGACTACTTCTTGTACTACATCCTAGTCTGTTTATCTAAAGTCTTTCAAAGAACTATCTTTTCTTTCGTGCTCCTGTTTCAGCGGGAAAGCGTTTGCAAAGGTAAGGCGTTTTTTCGTAACCTCCAAATTTTTTCGAAAGTTTTTTTGAAAAAATTTTCGGAAGGTTTTCAGAAGGCGTGCGGCTTATCCTTTCTCGCTCCCTTGCACATCCGCAAGGTAAGATACTCGGTGCAGCAGTCAGCACTATCTCCCGTAGCCTCAGCTCTTCCAGTCTGTCATCTTCAGCGGCTCTCCCTCTCGAAAGCGGTTGCAAAGGTACAGACTTTTTCCGTTTCCGCAACTTTTACACCATACTTTTTTGCAGGATTTTTTCAGGCTATTGCCTAACTCGCTGATTTACTTTATGCTATAAAGCATATTTTTTATTGCTATGCAGAAATCCGTGTGAAATCCCCTACATTATATAATTCGTGCGGGCGTGTACGTGTACGCGCGTAAGGAAAAAAGGGATGGTTCTAACGGAAATGAAGGGATTTTCCGGCACATTTACCCATCAAAAAAACGCAAGTGCATTTGATATAAAACGCAAGTGCGTTTCACTTCAAACGCAAGGACGTTTCAGTTCAAACGCAAGTGCGTTTTGGATGGAACGCAAGGGCGTTTTTTTACGAACAAAAACAAAAGGAAATATTACACGGAAAAAGGCATAAAAAAAGGAGTTCCGCTGAACTCCAACCTTTGTTAACCTTAAATCTAATACTATGAAAAACACAGTACAAAAGTATTTATTTTATTCGGAACAGCAAAATACAAGGCTAAAAAAGAATGTTTTACAACACACATTAACCACCAAGGCAAAATATTCAATGTGGTTAACAGAATTCATAAAATAAAAAAAGAGGCCCCTCATCACTGAGAAACCCCTTCAAAATGCAAATTAAAAGAGAGACATTAAAAATATCCTCAATCTTCTGTCCATCCAGTATAACGATACCCCTCAACGGTATAAGTCGCCCCTGGATCAACAGTGGTTGTATAAGTGAATGATATTTTATCAGCTATAGTTCCCGAAGGTGCTGTAGCTCCATTTAATTCCAACTTTCCATCGTCCACTGTGAAAGTTTCTTCTGAAGAAGCCACATTTCCAGCCAAATTCATCACATCTGCACCTGAAAAGGACAATTCAGGCACACTACAGGAAATTTTCCCATTTATGAAATAGCTCTTTGCCGCATCTCCAGGAGTATTAGTCGAGTTATACGCTCCAATACGAATCCAACATTTATCCTTATCATAATCACTTGTATTGGCTAAAAAGCAATCCACGTGTTCAGCAACAACCGCTCCATTTCTCGACACAGATACCGTATACTGTCCTCCTAATGGATGAATCGGTGTATACTCAATATCATAACTCAAATCTTCCGAATTACAAGCTGTCAAAATCCACAAACAAGACAGCAACATATAGATATATCTTAACTTTTTCATAAAACAATTCTAATCAAAAACATTAATCATTTACTTTCCTCTCTCTACTTGCCACCACATTGGTTCTTCCAAATTCTTCGTCACAGGTGCATTAGGATTATACTGTGAAGAACGTGAAGGTATCAATAAGCGACGAGGAAAATCAGTTGGCTGTAAAACGGAAGAACCCGGTGCTACCAATGTTCCCAATTCATACCCTGGGGTAAGATCACGCTGCAAAGCTACATCCGAAACACGCACAGTAGCAGCAGTACTAATAGCTGGAATACCTGTACGGTTACGGTCAAATACGCCGTCCAGTGCATTAGCATGTGCATAAGAAATCCATTTCTGCGTCATAATACATTTCATCATCGTTTCTTCAGAAGTTGCATCGAATGCATAGTCTCCATCAGCAGCAACAAACGCACCCCCCATACCTGTTGTAGATTCCCAACGATCAAAAGCAGCCTTTACTCCATTATCATATTTTTCTTTCGCAGCAGAGGCATTTCCCAAACGTGCGTAAGCCTCAGCTTCCAAGAAAAAGATTTCAGCCTTATTCATTAAATATACAGGATCATCATAAGCCTGAGTATATGCAGACGATTCAACCAAAGCTATCGTACTGGTCTGGGGCTTACTTCCACAAGGAAGCCCTTCATATATATCAGAATTATCACCTTCACCATTCGAAGCCGCAGTCACTTCATAAAGATTAGCAATACGCGGGTCATTATGATACAACAAATATTCAACCAAAGTATGACACGCACGAATATTAACCTTTGTATTTAACTGACGGATATTATATTCATACAAAGGATTTCCCTTATCTGTGGCATCTTCAAATTTTGTAAAAGCACAATCGTCTTCTAAAAAATCGTTTTCATCCAACAAGGCTTGTATGGCTTGCTTATTTGCATCAAAATCACGTACCAGAACTTTCAGCTTCAAGTTTTTGGCAAATTTTCTCCACTTCTCTATATCACCCTCCAAAAACATATCATAAGTATCGATGTATGAACTTGATTTCTCTGCTGCCTGAGGACATTTATCTATAGCTTCTTGAAGCAATGACAAAATTCCCGGATAAACGACTGTACGTCCATCATCATAATGAGGATAAGGATATTTTTCCTGATCCAAAGCTTCTGTAAAAGGTATATCTTCATACAAGTCAGCCAGCATGTGATAATTATAAGCTGTCAACACCTTAGCAATCGCCCAATAGTCCCATGCTTCTTCTTGCTCGGCCATCGTAATTACATCTTTCAAATCGGGCAACGTATTGGTGTATGCATTCGTAAAGAAGCCATTGTATGACGTTACAGTTAAACTATAGTTACACAATGTGTTATACTGGTTGGTGGTATTTCCCTGTGTAGTAAACTGCAACCACATATCTCCCATCAAATCACCGTAAAGCCCCAGCTGAGAAATAGTAGAAGCACATGCAGACGGCAACAATGCCGACATAGTGGTAGTAACCGGGTAGTTAGGATTATCGTTCACATCAAGGTAATCTTTACAAGACGTCACCGAAGTGCCAGCTATCAGTAAGGCAAATAAACTGGAATATAATAATTTATATCTTTTCATAAAACAATATTCTTTAATGATTAAAATACGACTTTCACATTCACACCAATATTACGTGTAGAGCTTGTACCAGTAGTTTCACCGAATTCAGACAACAAGTCATTACCCAAGTTAGACACTTCAGGGTCTACATAATTATTTTCCTTCGGAGTGAACAGAAGCAAATTACGTCCTACCAAAGCCAGAGAAACCTGCTGGAACGGCGTCTTTGCCAACATGGATTTCGGGAACGAATATGAAAGTGAAACTTCACGCAGCCTGAAATAATCTTTAGGAATAATAAAGTGACGACGTACTTCCGGACTATATGAATAATTTCCTAATGCATTATACATTTCATCTGCACGAACAGGAATATTATTTTCCACATATTGACCATTTACCACTTTTACAGAATGCGGATAAATAAACGAATTACGTTCATTAAATACCGTTTGTGTAGAGTTTCCGTTAAAGTGAGAGATATATGAAGTATTTGACAACATATATCCACCTTTTCTCCAATCAGCAGATGCATTAAGCGTAAATCCTTTCCACTTCAATGTGGTATTAAATCCCATGTTAAACTTAGCTTCTGAACTACCGACATATTCATACTCTGTATTACTGTCAGAAAGATAACCGTTATTATTCACGATATTATAACCATAATAAGGGCTATTTTCATCCATCACTTTATTTGCTGCCGGAATACGGAACATACCTACCGGCTCACCTACCTTCAATACATAGTACACACCACGCCAGTTCGTATAAGAATATTCATCTGTTCCTTCCCACAACTCTTTAACTTCACTCATGTTCTTTGTGAATGTAAAGCCTAAATCCCATGTCCAGTCCTTAGTACGTACCGGTGTCAAGTTCACCATTAATTCCACACCCTGATTCTGAATCTTACCGATATTTTTCGTTTCATACGAATAGGCTGTTTCCGGAGCCAATGAAGCAGAAATAATCTGATCTTTTGTCATACGATTATAGTAAGAAGCATCCACTGTTAATCGGTTTCCAAAGAAGCTTCCAGAAAGTCCAAATTCATATTCAGTAGTCATCTCCGGTTTCAGGCTGCTACTCGGCAAAGTATTATTCGAAGTCATACCCATCACACCTCCGATAGGCATAGAAGTGTAATAGCCATTAATATCCTTAAAATTAGCAATCTGATACCAAGATGTAGTCTTATACACATTTGCATCATTACCTGTTTGTCCAAGAGCAGCACGCACTTTCAAGAAATCTACCTGATGTTCTTTTAAAGAAGGCAACATTTCCGTAATCAAGAATGAAACATTGGCACCTCCATAGAAAAAGCTGTTATTTCCAGCCGGAAGAGTAGAAGACCAGTCATTACGTCCTGACAAATTCAAGAACATCATGTCCTTGTATCCCAACTCAGCTTGTGCAAACGCACCAATCAGACGACGCAATTCTTTATATGTTACAGAAACAGCCGAAGAAGAAGTATTGTACAAGCTATACCAGTCAGCAACTGCCAAACCATCTACATATCCTCCACTATATCCATACGAACGCTGGTTCAAGTTCCATCCGGCCACTGCATTAATTGAAAAATCGCTCACTCTATAGTCAGCGTTCAACAAAGCTGTAGCATCTATCTGACTACGGTTATAACGATATTCAGAGTAATAGCCTAATGACTCCGTAGCTCCACCAAGCTGACTGTAAGAACCATTGGAGAAAGTGGTTTTAGGCTCCTGTGAGTTTGTACGGTTGTTAGAGAAGTCACCACCCAAACGTCCTGTCGCCTTCAAGCCTTTCATAATTTCATAGCTCATCTCAATACGTCCATATACACGGTCATCCTGATAGTTACTTCTATAATTGTCAATCATGTAATATGGATTGGTTGCATAGAAGGTATAATAGTTATCCAAATTATAACGTTCATCGTTATAATCCTTCATCTCGCTATAATCCACATCCACCGCATGCTGCAACAGCTCCATATACATATCATTACTACGACTGATATCCTTACGTACATAGTTCATGGTCATATCCAATGAGAACTTATTGATATTCATATAACCACGCAATGAAAATGTATTTCTGGAGAATTGGTCACCATTATTAGGCAAGATACCATTTGAAGACAGATTTCCGTATGAAGCTACAACTCCCACTTTATCATTACCATAACGAATGCTTACGTTATTATTCTTTTCAAAACCTGTCTGATAAAAATTTCTCAAGTTATGTTCTACGTAAGAGAATGGTTTTGTCATGGGAGTTTCCAACTGGTCTGATCCCCATTCATGCATGGTACCATCCAGGCGAGGTCCCCACGAACCGTTTTCACTTCTATTCCAGCTTCCCCATCCTTGTCCAAACAAATCCTGAGTCTGCATTACACGCAATACTTTTGAAGCTGTAAAAGAACCATCGTATGTCACGGTCAATTTTTCTACCCCAGCTTTTTTCGTTGTAATCATTACAACGCCGTTAGCTGCACGAGAACCGTACAACGCCGTAGCAGAAGCTCCCTTCAAAATGGTTACAGATTCTACATCTTCTGAATTAATGTCATTGGCTGCATTACCAAAGTCTGTAGTAGAACTGTCGTCTGTAGGGCTCCCACGGAAAGTTGAGTTATCAATAGGTACTCCATCTACAATGTACAACGGGGAGTTATTATTCAATGAAGATATACCACGAATCAACACTTTCTGAGAAGTACCCGTGTTTCCTGCAGATGAAATTTGCACACCTGCTACTTTTCCACTTAAACCTCCCATCACAGAACCTGATTTACCCGCATCTATATCTTCCGACTTCATAGTAGTTGCTGCATATCCTAAGGTTTTCTCACTGCGCTTCATACCCAATGCCGTAACTACAACTTCATCCAATACCTCTGCATCACTTTTCAGGACCACATGCATAGGCGTGTTTTTTATCGCTACTTCCTTGCTTTTCATTCCCACAAATGAAACAATCAAGGTCTTACTGTCAGCTTTCACCCCTGAAATCATAAAGTTACCATCCACATCTGTAATGGTTCCCTGGGTAGTTCCCTTTACCAATACTGAAGCCCCGACAATAGGCAACCCATCTTCTTCGGAAGTTACCACACCTTTTACAGTTACTCCTTGCGACCATGCTACACCTGTCCATACAAACAGCAGGGCCAGCATCAATGTTAGTTTTCTTTTCATAAATCCCTCCTTTGATTAAACATAAAAATAAATCTCATTCAGTTGATAATACTTCATAAATACATATTAAAACCTATTAACAACATCGCAAAGATATATATTTCTTCAAATAAACAACAAAATATTACTGAAAAATAGAATCAAAAAGCAAAAAGATATAACAAAATCGAATATCAATTCATTTTTAATTCATAAAATTAAAGAAATATGAAATGTTAAATCAGTAATAAAAGATAAACCGTAAGAAAAACGCATCGATTAATTCAAATAAATCATAAATTAACACACAAAAAGAACAGACAGAATGATTAACTCAATGAGGATAATACGGAAGGTTTGCCAAATCAGAATTTAACAAAATGAAAATAAAAAAAGCCGCCCCAAAGGGACGGCTTTCAAAAAATATGTCAACAAAAAAATTAGTCGATATAACGTTCGATTGTCTGTGCACGGTCAGGACCTACAGACACAATCTTTATCGGAGTACCCAATTGTTCTTCCAAGAATGTGATATATGCATTGAATTCTTCCGGGAATTCATCTTCACTCGTCATCTTTGTCATATCTGTTTTCCAACCTGGGAGCTCAGCATATACAGGTTCTACCCCTTCTGTAATATCATACGGGAAGTAGTCGATTTCTTCTCCGTTTACCTTGTATGCCACACAAGCCTTGATGGTATCAAATCCATCCAGCACGTCGCTCTTCATCAAAATCAGCTGAGTTACACCATTAACCATAATTGCATAACGCAAAGCAACCAAGTCAACCCAACCACAACGGCGTTCACGTCCTGTTACAGCTCCATACTCATGACCTAAATCACGAATTGTCTTACCTGTTTCATCAAAAAGTTCTGTAGGGAACGGGCCTGAACCTACGCGTGTACAATATGCTTTCATAATACCATACACTTCACCAATCTTGTTAGGGCCTAATCCCAATCCGGTGCAGGCACCTGCACAAATGGTGTTAGATGAAGTCACAAAAGGATATGAACCGAAATCCACATCAAGCATAGTTCCCTGAGCACCTTCACAAAGTACCGACTTACCTTCGTTCAGCAGACGATTGATTTCATGCTCGCTGTCTACCAGAGGGAACTGACGAAGGTATTCGATGCCTTCCATCCATTGCTTTTCCAGTTCAGTAATGTCATATTCATAATTAAGGCTCTTCAGAATAGCTTCATGACGAGCTTTCGCAGCAGCATATTTTTCCTCAAAGTTATGCAGAATATCACCTACGCGCAATCCATTACGGCTCACCTTATCCGTATAAGTCGGACCAATACCTTTTCCGGTAGTTCCTACTTTTGAATCTCCCTTGGCTGCTTCGTATGCTGCATCCAGAATACGATGCGTAGGAAGAATCAGATGAGCTTTCTTAGAGATGTGCAAACGTTCTTTCAACGGATGTCCGCTTGCTTCCAACGCTTCAGCTTCTGCCTTGAACAAAGAAGGATCAAGTACCACTCCATTACCAATGATGTTCACCTTATCGCCCTGGAAAATTCCAGAAGGAATAGAACGGAGCACATATTTCTGACCTTCAAACTCAAGAGTATGTCCAGCATTCGGGCCTCCTTGAAAACGAGCAACCACATCGTAACGGGGAGTCAATACATCGACGACTTTACCTTTTCCTTCGTCGCCCCACTGTAAACCTAACAAAACATCTACTTTCATGATTCTTTATGTTTTATATATTCCTTATACTATTTCTTTTTCCGCTTGGCCGCCATACACTTACTGCACAGTCCATAGATATAAAGGGAATAATGCGAAACATAAAATCCCTTCAACTTTGTCTGCGCAATAGCCTGCTTCAGGTTGTCGTCCTCAAATTCCGACACCTTTCCGCAACAGGTACAAATCATGTGATGGTGGGTTTCATTATTATATGATCGTTCATACTGGGAAGTATTGCCAAACTGGTGCTTGATGACCAGCCCTGCATCTATAAGGAGAATGATGGTATTGTACAAAGTAGCCCGGCTCACCCGGAACTTTTCCTTCTCCGCCATATAGCTGTACAACTCGTCTACATCAAAATGACCCTTGATGGAATAGATAGTATCAAGTATAGCATACCGTTCAGGCGTCTTTCGATGTCCGTTCTTCTGCAAATACTCTGTAAGGATTTGTTTGACTGTATCTTTTATATTCTCTTCCATCCCAATAATCGTTCAGCGGTCAAAGTTATATTTTTTTGAGTAATTTAGAAAGATTACAAGCCATATTCTATCTCATTTTTTATTTCTTCTGCCACCATTTTGATTTCCGGCTTAGAAGATTTCAACAAATTCCCTAACATACGAAGTACGGTACGAGAATTTGTCTTTGACTGCAAGGCAAATTTACATACTGCTCTGGCTGCTACTTTACGCATTTCTGTTCCTCCTTCCAATACGGTAAAGGCCTGGTCCAAGAACTCCGCTTCTGCTCTTTCATTCAGTGTCCATCCCTTCATCAATAAACGAGTCATCAACAGATACCCGCACAGCTGGAAATATTCCCGCTCATCGGCTATCCATGGAAAGACCACTTCTGAAGCGTATGGCAAGCGCTGGAACAGATTCATAACCGTATATTCCGCCAGTTCCGGATAGCGCATGTCTTCTATCCATATTTCTGCGATTTCCCGACAGAACCCATCTACGGGCTGGAGCAATCCGGCCATAATCTTACATTCGCGGATGTTTTCTTTCCATAGAGCCTGTGCCAGCTCATGACTACACGGATAATCTGCCGCAATTTCTTTAATGCGGGGATATTCAATACCAAAGTTCAGTTTATAGTCAATACCTTTTTCACGCATACTTTGGGAAACCATTCCGTTCATAAACAAGCGGAATTTCGACTTTATTTCCCTGATTGTATCTTGTATTTCTGCCATAATCAAATAGTCAAATTAGAATAATCACGACCATAACGAAGCATCTGTTCGGTATAGCCTTCTGTATAATCAAGTTTTACATCCACAATACGCCCCTCGGCATCATATTGAGGACAATACACCGGATTGACAAATCCTTTATAGGGTGCAAGATGCAGTGAACGGTAACGGTTCAGGATTTCCTCATGAAGCGTTGCATCCAATTTCACGGCGTATTTTTCTACAAGAGCACGGGCAGCTTCATAATCTCCCTCACTCTTTATACGCTGAATCTCACTCAATAATGCGGCAAAAAGTCCACGAAGCTGGAGATAGTCGTTGATTTTCACGTAAGTCTTCCCTTCTTTCTTCACCAGTTCCACCACATTCTTTGATTTACCGTTCTCCAAAGCCCAGCGAGCAATCAACTGACGGTTACGCATGTGAGCTTCTTCCAAATCACAGCCCGGTTCAATGCGTACCATCTGCGTAAGAAGTCCGTTCATCATGTAAGCATAATATTCAGCCTTGTATGCTTCTTTATCGGGAGTCAATCCCAGTTCCACCAGTTTTTCATCAGGCAAATAATACAAGCCAAACAAATCTGCACGGGCTTCTTCAATCGTAGAGCCATACGCTTTCAACGCATCCGGATCAACTCCGGGAAGTAATTTTCCTGAGCCATGTCCTACACATTCATGCAAGTCTGTATGGAGGTCACCTGTAATGTCGGCATATTTTTCCAGCAAGTCTTTTTCTTCCTGACTGTACACAAATTCTTCACGGAAGCCATTGCCTTTAGCCGCCTTGTTATAAGCGTCTGTCAGATTTCCGATAGTCACCGATTTTGACCCATGCAGACTACGAATCCAGTTTGAATTAGGCAGATTAATTCCTATCGCCGAGCTTGGATATAAATCACCACCTAGCATAGCCGCTGTAATCACTTTGGCAGAAACTCCTCGCACCACCTCTTTCTTGAAGGAAGGAGATACCGGAGAGTGGTCTTCAAACCATTGTGCATGCTGGCTGATAATTTCCGTACGGTGAGTAGCTTCTTCATCCTTAAAGTTTACAATTGATTCCCAACTTGCCTTCATGCCTAACGGGTCACCATAGCTTTCAATAAAGCCATTAACAAAATCTACTTTTGAGTCTGTATCCTTTAACCAGGCAATAGAGTAAGTATCAAATGTCTTCAAATCGCCCGTACGATAGAAGTCTATCAACAGACGGATGACTTCACGCTGTGCCTCATTTTCAGCCACTGTTTCCGCTTTATCCAACCAAAAAATAATTTTTTGAATTGCCTCTCCATACATGCCGTCCAATTTCCAGACTTCTTCCTGCAGAACTTCCTCTTTCTTTACCAATCGGCTATTCATTCCATACATTACCGGGTGAGGGTCAGCTGCTACTTTTTGCATGGCATAAAACTTCTCAGCCTCATCCTGAGTTACTCCTTCATAATAATTGGCAGCAGAAGTCATGACCAAATCTTCCCCATCGGCCTGATTTACCCGCTTGGGCATCACTTTAGGGTCAAACATGACAGGGAACAATTTGTCACACATCGCCTGGACTGACTCGCCATCCTTTAGAGGAAGAGAAGCGACATCTACCTGCTCTATGCACTCACGCAAAAATTCCGGTGAGAAAGCTGGCACAAACTTATCACACGCATAATGGTGATATATGCCACTGGAGAACCAAACGCGTTTCAGATAAACCTCCAGTCCCTGAAATTCCGGATTATTACGGTCGCCTGAATAAGACACATAAACCGCCTCCAACAGTTTTCGAATCTGTAGATTATACTTTCCGTTCTGGTCAAAAAGAATATCTCTTCCTTCCAAAGCGGCCTCTGAGAGGTAATAAATCAATTCTTTCTGCCGCAAAGACAAGTTTTCAAAACCTGCCACACGATAACGCAACAGCTGCAAATCGGCAAACTGTTCTACTATATAATTAAAATTTTCTGACATACTCATTTCAGCTCATTTTAGGCGTTATTACAACATAATTATACAAAAATCGTAGAAGTTTTTCGATTTCACAACAATAGTTCCGAAAACTTTATCAAAAACCTTTACATCCGCACAAAAACACGATAAAACGGTAACTCTTTATTTTTTTATATATCTTTGTGAGCAAAATTAAAAAACATGAGAGAACAAATGCTGAAAACACTCAAATCTTATTTTGGGTACACTTCTTTCCGTCCGCTTCAAGAAAAAATCATTTCTGCAATTCTTCAAAAGAAAGACGCATTGGTGCTCATGCCGACCGGAGGAGGAAAATCCATGTGTTATCAGCTACCAGCTCTGCTGATGGAAGGGACGACCGTTGTGGTTTCTCCATTGATTTCTCTCATGAAAGACCAGGTGGAGTCTCTACAGGCCAATGGTATCGTAGCCCGCGCTTTAAATAGCACGAACGATGATGCTACCAACGCCCAGCTCCATTTTGAATGTGTGCAAGGAAGAGTAAAACTTCTTTATATATCTCCCGAAAGACTGATGTCGGAAATAAACTACCTGTTACGCGACATCCACATTTCTCTATTTGCCATTGACGAGGCTCACTGTATTTCTCATTGGGGACACGACTTTCGTCCTGAATATACACAGCTGAAAGCCATACGGCAACATTTTCCCAATGTACCTGTAGTAGCTTTGACTGCCACTGCCGATAAAATAACCCGTGAAGACATCATACGGCAATTGGACATGCGCAACCCGGAAGTATTCATTTCTTCTTTCGACCGTCCAAACCTGAGTCTGGAAGTGAAAAGAGGGTATCAGCAAAAGGAAAAAATCAGGGCCATTGTCAAATTCCTGCGCAGACACCGTAATGAAAGCGGTATCATCTACTGTATGAGCCGCAACGGTACGGAGAAAGTAGCCCAGCTATTGGAAAATGAAGGGTTCGATGTAGGTGTTTACCATGCCGGTATGTCAAATGAGCAACGGGAAATGACGCAGGATGATTTCATCAATGACCGGGTACAGATTATCTGCGCAACCATTGCATTCGGTATGGGAATTGATAAATCTAATGTCAGGTGGGTAATCCATTACAACCTGCCCAAAAGCATTGAGAATTTTTACCAGGAAATCGGACGTGCCGGCCGCGACGGACTTCCCAGTGAAACATTACTTTTTTACTCTTTTGGCGATATTGTCCTGCTGTCGAAATTTGCAGCTGAAAGCAATCAGCAGGGAATCAACCTGGAAAAGCTAAACCGCATGCAGCAATATGCAGAATCGGACATTTGCCGCCGAAGAATTCTTTTGAATTATTTCGGAGAAACCATGAATCATGACTGCGGAAACTGTGACGTATGTAAAAATCCTCCTGAACGCTTCGATGGTACCATCATTGTACAAAAGGCTTTAAGTGCCATCGCCCGCGCCGACGAACAAATCGGTACCCGCACCCTGATTGATATTCTGAAAGGATATGCCAGCCAGGAGGTGATTGAAAAAGGGTACGACAAACTCAAGACATACGGTGCCGGAAGAGATGTTCCCGGAAAAGACTGGCAGGACTATTTGCTCCAGATGTTAAACTTAGGTTATTTTGAGATAGCCTACAACGAAAATAATCACCTGAAAATTACGGAAGCCGGAAAAAAAGTTTTATTCGGCAAGGAACGTGCACAGCTGATAGTCATTAAAAGAGAAGAAAGTTACGGAAAGAAAGGCTCTGCCAAAGAAAACAAAACAGCCTCTCCTGCCCCCTTATTCACTCCGACCGTATTTGAAAATGAAGATGAGGGCTTGTTTGAAGCACTTCGCCAACTACGCAAAAAGCTGGCCGATCAGCTGGCTATCCCTGCCTATATTGTGCTGTCCGATAAAACCTTGCACTTGCTTGCCCTGAAAAAGCCCGGTGATATGGAGGCATTTGGTGAAATCAGTGGAATCGGCGAATTCAAGAAAGAAAAATACGGGAAGGATTTCCTGGCTGTCATCAACGAATACCTAGGTAGAAACTAATGAGACAAACGGCTTCCGGTCCATACCGGACGGGCAAACGACTGCCCGGAAAATGCAGCACGTGTATAACTTGCTACAGGCAACATTTCCGGAAGATGCGCTTTGTCAAATGTCACAAAGTCCTCATACAGTACCTGCTCTGTATCCATGCCTATTTTCATCACCTTTTCATAAAGCGACTTACGGGAAGGTGCATTAAAAGCACAGGTATTCGAGTTCATCATACTATCTTCTGAAGGACGATAAGCCCCTTTCGGATAAGTGCAAGCTCCTTCATACACCCCTAAATGTTCGTTCTGGTAACGAGAATCTGTCAAAAAGGAAGCCCATAGTACGGTATCTTTCGATGCGGTAAAATCTACATTCTGTAACCATCCGTTAGCCTGCATTGTACGTATCCGCTGTATTTCCAATGTAGAAATGCTTCCTTTGTCCGAATATACATACTCGTCTTCCAGCTTACCTAAGCCATGTCCAATCGCCTCATGTACTAACACCTGACGAAAATGTTCGCTATCAAGGTTATCAATCACCGGACAATAAGCTATAGCAAATTCCACCAATTTATTATTCTTACCCTGATACCCCCAATAAGTAGTTCCTGCGTATGCTGACGTGTTCAGTATCACTACAGCCAGACTGTTTTCTTTTTTCTTTTCTTTATCCAGTACTTTACCCACATAAATTTGTACAGATGTATCATCTCCTATAATTGTCGTACTGTTTCCACCTGCCAGCTTACAACTGAATGCCGTTTTATACCCCATACCAAAATCATTATTTTCGGAAACGGCATTAATCATAAATACATCAAAATATTCTCGCAAAGACTTCACAGGTTCTTCAGTAAACAGGTTTTCCATAGCCTTTTCCATTACACGCCGGTAGGTTCCATCGGCCAACTCCTGGTCTACAAAGCCATCTCCCATCAATACGATGGGAATCCCCTCTCCTTTTACATGCTGTTGCAATGTATCAATCTTACCATCTTCCGAGAAATCAACCGACTCCAGCACCTGGCCCCCCTGCTGAGATATTTTCACCGTCGCCAACTCTTTTTGCGACCCATCTTCTTCCTTTACAAAGAGTAAATAAGCCGAACGCGACATTCCGCCTTTATTCGAAGTTGCATGCAATGATACTTCATGCGTTTCTGAGGCTGCAGAACGGGAAGTCGTTTCCTGTCTCAACCAACTTCCAGGCTCGGAGGAAGTATACACTTTTAGTTTTTCTACATCTACATTTGTTTCAAAATAAATAGTAAACACTCCTCCTTCCACTCCTATGAGGTATTCCTCTTTCTCCGGAAGCACATAATCTCCCACCTCCTGAAAAACTGAAATTTCACAAGCCTCATCGCCAGATGTCAGTTTTACCTTTGCCTCCCGCACTTGATTTGAATTGTTTTCAAAAACGGCAGTCACTTTCACTTGGCTCTCACCAGCATCACCCGACAAAGGAGATAGGCTTAACCATGTTGCATCGGTGGTGACATTCCATGTACCCAAACTGGTAAATGAAATGAATGCCTCATCCCCGACAACTGATTGTAAAGTCACACTTTCCGTCACATTCTCAAATGCAACAGATTCCATTTCTTTGTGACAAGAAGTCAATAACATCAGAAAAGCCAAACACAGATTGAATAATGTCGTTTTCATACAGCACGATGAGAGCATTCAAAAGTTCATAATTGTTTACCGGAAGAAGTTCATAGAAACAAAAACAGGATTACAAAGAGAATTCTATCCTGCATACTGACAGTGTTCTCTTTGTAATCCTGTCTGAAGAAAGCAAGCGTCCGTTACTTATCCAAGGAATGAAATAAGTACACCGGCAGCAACTGCTGATCCGATTACACCCGAAATATTACTTGCCATACAATATTGCAACACGTGGTTCTTCGGGTCATATTTCAACGCAATTTCATTGGCTACACGACTGGCCATCGGCACAGCACTAAGACCGGTTGCTCCAATCAACGGATTAATTTTCTTTTTCGTAAACAGATTGAATATCTTCACGAAGAAAATACCACCTGAGATTGAAAGTGCAAAAGCTAAGAAACCACCTATTACGATACCGATAGTCGTCCAGTTCAGGAAAGCATCGGTAGTCATGGTTGCACCAACTGAAATACCCAGGAAAATAGTAGCCGCATTCATAATGCTGTTAGATGCGGCATCAAACAAGCGAGAAGTATTGCTACCGATTTCCTTCACCAAGTTACCGAACATCAGCATACCAATCAAAGGCACTGCACTCGGCACGAACAAGGCTACGATGGTAGTACATGCAATCGGGAAAATAATTTTCAAAACACGCAGATTCTTGATTTCCGTTTTTGAAGGGTATTTCTTTTCCTGTTCCTTCATGTTGATGGACAGCTCTTTCTTTGTACACCATAAACGTACGACGAGCGGCACGATAACCGGTACCAACGCCATATAAGAATAGGCAGCAATGGCAATCGGACCTAATAAATGCGGAGCCAGCTTGATAGTAGTGAAGATAGCTGTCGGACCGTCGGCACCTCCGATGATACCCAAAGAAGCAGCTTCCTTGGGAGTAAAGCCCATCAAAATAGATACCAGCAATACGGCAAAGATACCCAGCTGAGCAGCCGCACCGAAAATAGACAGACGAAGATTACGCAGCATCGGACCAAAATCGGTCAGTGCACCTACTCCCATGAATATAATCGGCGGAAGGAATCCCGTCTTAATCAACATATAATAAATGAAGTTCATCAGTCCCAATTCATGAGCAATTTCATGAAGCGGCATTTCCCAGATGTTCTTCATCACACCGTTCACCATGACCATTCCGTTTTCATCGGCCTGCACTACTCCCATATCACCGCCCGGGAAGTTGGCCAGCAACACCCCGAAAGCGATGGGTACCAGCAGCAACGGTTCGTACTGCTTCTTGATACCCAGATAGAGCAAGACGAAAGCAATGGCATACATGATGAGAAACCGCGGGTCAGCAGCAATGTTGCTGAAAGCGGTCATATCATATAATCTTTCTAATATCTCTTCCATTACAAAATCTTCATTAATACATCATCTTCTGATACGGAGTCACCGGAATTTGCACAGATAGCAGTGATGGTTCCACTAAACTCAGCACGGATGGCATTGTAAGTCTTCATGGCCTCTACATAGCAAATTACATCTCCCTTGTTCACCTTGTCACCCACTTTCACCGGAGTTTCCTGCGCACTCTTCGTCAGGAAGAATTTACCTTCCAGCGGAGAAAGCACTTCTTTTCCTTCACCAGCCGGAGCTTGGGCAGCCGGAGCAGCTACAGCGGGCTGATTCTGTGCAGAAAGTTTAGACGGATTGACATCGCCAAAGGCTACTGTTACACGATAAGCCTGACCGTTTACGTCTACTGTCAAGACTTTAGTCTGGTCATTGGCCATGTGTACCTCTTCCTTAGCTTCACGACGTTTCTTCACATCTTCCAGGAAGTCAGCTTTTGCCTTTCCGCTCTTATAGGCTTCATACTGAGCTGGGTGCATGGCATATTCAAAGAGTTCTTCATCATCCTGTCCAGTTTCCCATTTCTTTTCCCACATCATCTGACGGTATTTTTCCAGCTGATCAGGATAGTTGTCCTGTGGGTTGCCTGTGAAGAACTTACGGCCTTCACGTTCAGCTTTTTCCACAATTTCAGGAGCCAGTTTGCCAGGCAATTGTCCGGCTTTTCCTAAAATCATGTCCCAAATATCGTCGGCAATCATACCCCAGCGTTCCTTGCCTTTTTCAAGCTGGATGACATTCATCATGGCCAGGTTCTTCACATACTGGCTGAACGGAGTTACCAGGCACGGATAACCCACACGCGGCCATACGTATGCTACCTCATCAAACAGTTTAATCAGCAGTTCATCCTGAGTCATGAACGGCAAGTTACGTTTTGCCTTATACTTATTGATAGATTCCAGGTTGGTATCCAAATCGGCCATCAAGCTACCCATCATACCACCCGGAAGTCCCGGTCCAATCAGCAAAGAATTCATCAGACGGTTCTTCGGACTGATATACAATCCCAGGAAATCATCCATAAATTCCTGAATCAGAGAACGCACCTTCATATAGGCCTGCATATTGATTTCAGGCACCTTGAATCCGGCATCTTTCAGCATGGCCTGCACACTGATTACGTCTGCATGTCCGGTACCCCATGACAACGGGTCCATACCTACATCCACATAATCACATCCGGCCTTGCACACTTCCAGAATAGAAGCCATGTTGAAGCCCGGACCTGCATGAGAGTGATACTGAATCGTAATATCCTTGATTTTCTTGATACCTGCCACCAGCTTACCTAAGAATACCGGACGACCAATACCTGCCATATCCTTGATACAGATTTCATCGCATCCTGCATCAATCAGTTTCTTGGCCATATCCAAATAATATTCCACGGTATGAATCGGAGAATAAGTGATGCAGAGACAGCACTGAGAAATCATGCCGGCATCATGTGCATAACCGATGGAAGGAATAATATTTCGCACATCGTTCAATCCGCAGAATGTACGGGTAATATCTGTACCCTGAGCCTTCTTTACTTTATAGAATAATTTACGTACGTCGGCCGGTACCGGACTCATTCGCAAACCGTTCAGCGCACGGTCGAGCATGTGTGTCTGAATTCCTGCTTCATGAAAAGGCTTCGTCCACTCGCGGACAGCCTTGTTCGGATTTTCACCAAACAACAGGTTAACTTGTTCAAAACCTCCCCCGTTTGTTTCTACACGGGCAAAACACCCCATTTCGATAATGGCTGGGGCTACCTTCACCAACTGGTCTACTCGTGGTACGTATTTCCCGGCACTCTGCCACATATCACGAAAAACCAAACTAAATTTGACTTCTTTCTGTTCCATGACTAATACATGCGTGTTTTTCTAACAGATTACTGCAGTTTTTCTACTTTTATTACCTGACCTTTTCCGGCTGTCAATATATCCACAGCCGCCTTAATGGCATCCATTGCACCGGCATCGGTAGATGCGCCCGTAGCAGCCACCTTCTTTTTAGGAGCCTCTTCTGGAGCAACTTTATTTACAATGGAAATCAGAAGCTGGCTTAACCAGATAACAATGAGCAGAATTACAAAGACTGTGACCATTCCGACCACCATCAGCAATAATCCTAATTCAATGTTTTCCATTTCTCAATTAATTAGAATATACATAAAAGGCGCTCCCTGAAAAAGGATTCAGAGAGCGTCCCAAAAGTAGGAAATTCCATAAAGAACTACTACTAAAACTCGTTAAATATTTGATATTTTATTTAGGTTATCGCCTTATTACTATCAAAATAATATTTCATCAAGCGATTTGCGTTTCTTAGTTGGCACTTCTTGTTCTTTTGCATAACCCACAGGAATCATCACTACCGGCTCCATGGAATCAGGCAGACAAAGCACTTCCCTACAAAGCGGTACATCAAAGTTGCATACCCAGCAAGTGCCTAATCCCTGCTCCGTTGCAGCCAGGCAAAGATGCTCTACGGCTATAGCCACATCAACATCTGCATGGTCTTTTCCGTCCGACTTGCGATGCCAGGATTCCTCATGATTAGCACAAGCCACGATAATGCAGGGCACATTTTCCATCCAGTTTCTGGGATACGCTTTTTTCAGTTGTGACAAGCGGGCCTCATCAGTGACTACGGCAAATTTCCAAGGCTGAAAATTCACGGCCGAAGGAGACAAGCGTACACATTCCAGCACATAATCCAATTTTTCTTTTTCCACCGCACGCGTTTCATAATTCCGTACGGAATGACGCATGTTTACTAAATCCAAGAAATTCATATTATTTTCAATATTATAGTTTTATCTCTAAATTAAGTCCCAAAATATTCAGGCAGCGCTTTACGTCATATTGGCGGCAATAATATACATCCAATGCCGTTTTACGGGAAAAAGGCCATCGCACTCCCGGACGATAACGGACGCGTGGCAAGGAGAAGAAAGCCTTGTCACCCACCGGCTGAAATGCTTCCACCGAGAAATAAGGATATACCACCCAGTTTCCCGATTCATAAGCTATCCTCAAGCGTGAACGCAGCTGCGCTTCATTTGTTCCACCAATAAATGTATGTTGCAGAAGTTCCCGCCAGCCCAACTTTATATTTCGTTTGGTTCCTGAAACGATAAAACCGGCCTGATAGCGATGTCCAATTTTCCATCCGGCAGCCCCGCGGTCACGGTATTGTAACTCGTAATATCCTTTCAGCTGCAATAACGGTAATACACGATAATTCAACCCCACATTCAACCGTTCCCGTTCCATCTCCTTCAAACCGTTTTGGGTACGGGCCTGAAATGTACCTCTAAATTTCACCTTCGGATTAAATTGCCAGTCTACCCGTACTCCCGTCCAGGTGGCAAATTCACCTTCTGGCACGGCATAAGCAGAGAATGACACCAAACACATTCCCAACACAAGTAGTAATGTTCCCCATCTATTTTGTTTTTGATTCATAAGTACCTATTCCAACTAAATTGACTGTGCAAGGTATCAAGAAAATCCTGAATTTGCAAATTCAAAGAATACCTCTTCTTCATTTCACATTTGAATCTATTCCCCAGCTCTAGATATCATCAAGCATCCTAAAAAGGAATAGTTTAACACTTTACACCTCCCATTCGTAGTTTTTTTCGCCTATTCATAGATTTTATTTTCGAATCAATAGACTTCTCAATAGTTTTGCACAGATTCATCAACTCATCGCCATGAAACAAAACATATTATTATTCATTCTCATCCTATTAATTTCAGGATGCAGTCAGAAAGAAATAGAACCAAGTTTCTCACTGCAAGAAGAGACTAGTTCAATTACTTTAGCCTCTGCAGCCAGTTCCCAAACTGTAATCAGGTTTACCAGTACACGGGAATGGAAAGCAAGCACTTCCAGCGAATGGCTGCTGATTTCTCCTACTTCAGGAGAAGCCGGCACTTATCAGATGGCTCTGACGGCTTCCAGTAAGAATAATAGCAAAAACTCACGTACGGCTACGGTAAATTTAGTTTCTGCCGGCCTCACCCAATCGTTTACCGTTACACAATCGCCTGCAGAATATGTGGAACTGGAACAAACAACGTATTATACAGAAGTTCAAGGAGGCTCACTACAAGTCAAGTTCACCACCAATCTCAGCACTGACGAACTAGCTATTTATGGCACGGCCAGCTGGCTAACACAACCTGCCAACAGTCGCACAGATCAGGCCTATGTAGTCAACCTGACCGTTCTGCCGAACGAAGATGAAAAGGAAAGAACGGCCTATCTTTGTTTTTGTAAAACAAACGGCGAAGAAGAGGAAGTACTTAATAGTGTCACTATTTTACAAGAAGGCACCAGCACAAGCACGTCTACTGATTATTCTGCCGACAAGACAGTACGTGTACTTCAGCGTGCCACACAGGGAAGCGGACTCCCTATCGTACTGATGGGAGATGGATTTCTGGACACTGACATTGTAAACGGGACATACGATGAGGTTATGAACAAAGCCATGGAAAACCTGTTTACAGAAGAACCGCTGAAATCGCTGCAAAGCTATTTCAACGTATATTCCGTAACGGCAGTCTCCCGCAGTAACAGATTCGATGGTTATAACACTGCTTTTGGATGCCAAATGGAAGGAGGAATGAGTACCTTGATAACCGGAAACGATGAAAATGTAATAGACTATATACAATGTGTAGAAGGGATTGATGTGTCCGAAACACTGGCTGTAGTCGTACTAAATTCTCCCTCGTATGCCGGAACGACCTACTTTGGCTACTACAGCGAGAACCAGGTAACCGAATTAGCCATAGCCTATTGCCCGATTATCTACAACCTTGAAAACGATAGCTTCAGGCAAGTATTGGTACATGAGGCAGTGGGACATGGATTCGCCAAGTTAGAAGATGAATACAGCTACGAAGAAAACGGAAAGATGCCTTCGGATGAAATAAACGACGTAAAAGTGCTGCAAAGCTATGGATGGGCACAAAATGTGGATTTCACTCAGGATGAAAATACCATCTTATGGTCATCTTTTCTGAAAGACAGTCGCTATAGTTCAGAAGGCATCGGCATTTATGAAGGAGGCTGTACCTACATGCGCGGTGTGTATCGTCCTACGGAAGACAGTATGATGAATACCAATACATGTGGATTTAATGCACCGTCACGAAAAGCCATCTACGACATGGTGATGAGAAGAGGAGAAAACCGGGAAACCACCTACGAAGAGTTTGCGGACTTTGATAGCCAGAATGTTTCACAGGTACAAACCCTTACCCGGACTTCGAATACCATTAGCCGCCCGTTTACACGTCCGCACTTCGTCCACAAATCCATTAATAAATAAAGCCTCAAAAGCCAAGAGGATAATAAATGAATTGACCGAATATATCTACGTTTCCGCTGGCTGAGACGTACGTTTCTCTATCGGAAAACCTACGTTTCGCGTAAAGGAAACCTACGTTTCCCGACAGAGAGACATAAAAATTACTTCGGCAAAACAATAATCACATAAGGATATTTAAGAAAGACCTGTTATAAATAATATCAGAAGTAATTTACTTCAAACAAAAACGCCCTGAGTCTGTGACAGATACAGGGCGTTGCTTTTTTATTTTTCGTTTTTATTTTTATCCAGCCATCAGCAAGACAAGCAGCTGAGCCGTCAGGATACGCAAAAACATGGTCAACGGATAAACGGTTGAGTAACCTACAGCCGGCGCATCATTTCCTGCAATCTGATTGGCGTATGCCAAGGCAGGAGGGTCAGTATTACTACCGGCAATCAAACCCATCAACGTGAAATAGTTCACCCGATGATGCCAGCGAGCAACAATACCGGTAATTACCAACGGTATGAAAGTAATCAGGAAACCGAGTCCCACATACAATACGCCATCACCTTCGACTACCATCTGCACAAAGTTCTCGCCGGCTTTGATTCCCACACTCGCCAAGAAGAGCACCAGTCCCACTTCACGAAGCATCAGATTGGCACTCATTGTGGTGTAGGTTACCAGTTTCACTTTATGTCCGAAACGTCCAATCAAAATAGAGATAATCAGCGGACCACCAGCCAAACCCAGTTTTACCGGAGTCGGCATACCCGGAATGGCAATAGGCAAACTTCCGAAAAGGATACCGCAAAGAATACCGACAAAAATAGTTACGATGTTCGGATGATCCAGACGACGCAACTGGTTACCCAGCAAGTTAGCCACACGTTCGATGGCATCCTGTGGACCAACTACCATCACACGGTCGCCCACCTGCAAGCGAAGCTGACGGGCTGCAAACAAGTCCATACCCGAACGATTGACACGTGTCACGTTAACTCCATACATACTGCTGAAATGAAGTTCTCCCAGCGTTTTTCCGTTGATATTCGGCTGTGTCACCAAAATACGGCGAGACACCATCGGTTTGTCCTGCTGGTTAGTGGCATCCCAGTCTTGTTCGATTTTCGGACCGATGAAGGCCATGATAGCTTCTGAGTCATCTTCCGCACAAACCAGGAACATACGGTCACCCAGACGAAGCACCGTATTGGCATTCGGCGTAATCATGTGGCCGTCCTGAATAATACGCGTACATACAAAGTCACGTGCCAGGAAGTTCTGCACCTGTGACAAGGTCTTACCGCTCAGCGCCTCATTCTGCACCTTCAGTGAGATAGTATAAGGCTTCATGTGAGGATTGGCTTCTTCTTCTTTCTGAATCTCGTCACTATCACGCTGCACATCTACCCGGCAGATATAACGGATAATAATCATGGAAAGAATGATACCCATCACACCCAACGGATAAGCACAGGCATATCCCATGGCAATTTCAGGACCCTGATAGTGCAACTGCTGCAAAGCTTCATTTGCCGCACCAAGCCCCGGAGTATTGGTAACCGCTCCACACAGGATACCTACCATCATCGGAATGTCTACTCTACCCTGCAAAGCAAAGTACAGAATCAATGCTACGGCAATGTTCAGGAATACAATTCCCACTGCCAGCAGGTTTAATGTAATACCTCCCCGTTTAAAAGAAGAAAAGAATGAAGGACCGACCTGAAGTCCGATACAGAAGACAAAAAGAATCAGTCCGAAGTCTTGCACGAAAGAAAGGATGGCAGGATTTCCAGTAAAACCGAAGTGTCCAGCCAAGATTCCCACGAACAAGACGAATGTAACTCCCAGCGATATGCCGAAGAATTTAATTTTTCCCAACAGTACCCCCGCCGCAATTACAAAGGCATACAATGCCACTATATGCGCTATCGAGTTGGGATTCGTCAATAAATCTTGTAGCCAGTTCATAGATATTAAATTAGTTTATTCAGGAGGCAAATGTAACCAATTAAAAATAATAGGGCAAACTTTTCTTTCTTTTTTCATCCCAACCTTCTTTCTGATGTATTCCATACACTCTTTTCCTGTCCAAAAGCCCTCAGCCCCCTTGCACACGTTTAATGTTTTTAGCTTTCTATAGCTATAAAAAAGGGGTAATGTGGAATAAACAAGCGGAAAATTTGTATATTTGCCCATGCAGGCTACAACCTGTGTGATAATTTTAAATCTGAATATCAACCCAAAAACACTAATTCACTATGGCAGATAGTAAAGAAAAACTCTTTTCAGATTTTTCGCCCGTGTCCACACAAGAATGGATGGACAAGATTACGGTAGATTTGAAAGGAGCCGATTTTGAGAAGAAGTTAGTATGGAGAACCAACGAAGGTTTCAAAGTGAAACCATTCTACCGTCAGGAAGATTTGGAAGGATTGAAAACCACAGAGGGACTTCCCGGACAATATCCCTACATCAGAGGCATCAAAAAAGACGATAACACCTGGTTTATCCGTCAGGACATTAACGTAAACGATGCGGCTGAAGCCAACGCCAAAGCCCTTGATATATTAAATAAAGGTGTAGACTCACTCGGATTCCATATCAAAGCCAAAGAACTCAATGCAGAATACCTCGATACTTTGCTGAAAGACATCTGCTGCGAATGTGTGGAACTGAACTTCTCTACCTGCCAGCGTCACACGCTGCAACTGGCACAACTGCTGGTAGCCTATTTCCAGAAAAAAGGATATGCACCTGAAAAGCTGAAAGGCTCGCTCAATTTCGACCCTATCAGCAAAATGATGCAAAAAGGAAAAGACGTAAGCGCTGTCATTGCCACAGGGAAGGAACTGGTGGAAACACTGGCTGCATACCCGCATTTCCGTTGCATTGCCGTGAACTCTGTACAGTTGAACAACGCCGGAGCCTACATTTATCAGGAATTAGGATACGCACTGGCATGGGGAAATGAATACCTCAACCAGTTGGTAGAAGCAGGCGTTCCTGCCGCACTGGCTGCCAAGAAAATCAAATTTAACTTTGGTATCAGTTCCAACTATTTCATGGAAATTGCCAAATTCCGTGCCGCACGTATGCTGTGGGCTGACATCGTAAAACAATACGCACCGAAATGTCCGCGCACGGACTGCAAGAATACAGGAGCCGACGGCACTTGTTACTGTGCCTGCAAGATGGTAGCCCATGCAGAGACATCTAATTTCAACCTTACTTTGTTCGATGCACACGTGAATTTACTCCGTACGCAAACTGAGGCCATGAGTGCTGCCATTGCCGGAGTCAACTCCATCACGGTATCTCCATTCGACAAAGCTTATCAGACACCGGACGATTTCTCTGAAAGAATTGCCCGCAACCAGCAGTTGCTGTTGAAAGAAGAATCACACCTGAACCGTATCGTTGATCCGGCTGCAGGTTCTTATTATATTGAAAATCTGACTGTAGCCATTGCCAAACAGGCTTGGGACCTCTTCCTTTCTGTAGAAGAAGCAGGAGGTATGTTGCAGGCTGTCAAGGCTGGAAGCATTCAGGAAGCTGTAAACCAAAGCAACAAAGCCCGTCATGAAGCGGTTTCCAAACGTAAAGAAATCCTGTTGGGAACTAACCAGTATCCGAATTTCAATGAACTGGCAGGAGACAAACGTCCGCTGGATGGATGCAAGAAATGCGGTTGCGGTGGAGAAGCACACGAAGAAGAAGGCACTCTGGCCAAACTGGAAACCGCACGTGCAGCCAGCGAATTCGAAGCTCTCCGTCTGGAGACTGAAAATTCAGGCAAACGTCCGAAAGCTTTCATGCTGACCATCGGTAACCTGGCCATGCGTCAGGCTCGTGCACAGTTCTCATGCAACTTCCTGGCTTGTGCAGGCTACCAGGTAATTGACAACTTAGGATTTGCCAGCGTAGAAGAAGGAATTGAAGCTGCCATGAAAGCACAGGCAGACATCGTGGTCATCTGCTCCAGCGATGATGAATATGCAGAATATGCTATCCCGGCCTTCAAGGCACTCAACGGACGCGCTATGTTTATCGTAGCCGGTGCTCCGGCCTGCATGGAAGAACTGAAAGCTGCCGGCATTGAAAACTTCATTCATGTGCGTTGCAACGTACTGGAAACCTTACGCGAATACAACAGCAAACTCTTATCCTGAATTGAACTATGAGACAGAATTTCAAACAAATCGATATATTTGCCGGTTTCCATCCGCAGAATGGCATGGAATGGCAGAAAGAAAATGGCATCACTGCCAACTGGAAAACGCCTGAACAGATTCAGGTGAAACCTGTATACACGAAAGAAGACCTGGAGGGTATGGAACACCTGAACTATGCAGCCGGTATTCCTCCTTATCTTCGTGGCCCATACTCTATGATGTACACCTTCCGCCCGTGGACTATCCGTCAGTATGCTGGATTCTCTACCGCCGAAGAGTCAAACGCATTCTACCGTCGTAACTTGGCTTCCGGTCAGAAAGGATTGTCAGTAGCTTTCGACCTTCCGACACACCGTGGATACGACCCTGACCATCCGCGTGTAGTGGGCGACGTAGGTAAAGCCGGAGTATCTATCTGTTCACTGGAAAACATGAAAGTGCTTTTCGACGGTATTCCATTGAACAAAATGTCTGTTTCCATGACCATGAACGGTGCGGTACTTCCTGTCATGGCATTCTATATTAATGCCGGACTGGAACAGGGTGCCAAACTGGAAGAAATGGCCGGAACCATCCAGAACGATATTCTGAAAGAGTTCATGGTGCGTAACACCTATATTTATCCGCCTGCCTTCTCCATGAAGATTATTTCTGACATCTTTGAATATACTTCTCAGAAGATGCCGAAATTCAACTCTATCTCTATTTCGGGATACCACATGCAGGAAGCGGGGGCCACTGCCGACATTGAACTGGCTTATACACTGGCCGACGGATTGGAATACCTCCGTGCAGGAGTGGCTGCCGGTATTGACATTGATGCTTTTGCTCCGCGTCTGTCGTTCTTCTGGGCCATCGGTATGAACCACTTTATGGAAATAGCCAAGATGCGTGCCGCACGTATGCTGTGGGCCAAGATTGTAAAACAGTTCAATCCGAAGAACCCGAAATCACTGGCACTGCGTACACACTCACAGACTTCAGGATGGTCACTGACCGAACAGGATCCGTTCAACAACGTAGGACGTACCTGTATTGAAGCTATGGCTGCAGCACTGGGACACACCCAGTCACTGCATACCAATGCACTGGACGAAGCGATTGCCCTGCCGACTGACTTCTCGGCCCGTATCGCCCGTAACACGCAGATTTATATCCAGGAAGAAACACAGATCTGCAAGAATGTAGACCCGTGGGGTGGTTCCTATTATGTGGAAGCACTGACCAACGAACTGGCTCACAAAGCATGGGAACATATTCAGGAAATTGAAAAACTGGGTGGTATGGCGAAAGCTATCGAAACCGGTATTCCAAAGATGCGTATCGAAGAAGCGGCAGCCCGCACTCAGGCCCGTATCGACTCCGGTGCCCAGACAATTGTCGGCACTAACAAATATCGTTTGGAAAAAGAGGATCCTATCGATATCCTTGAAGTAGACAATACAGCTGTACGTTTGGAACAAATTGAAAATCTGAAGCGTTTGAAAGAAGGCCGCAATCAAGCAGAAGTAGACAAAGCTTTGGCAGCCATCACCGAATGTGTAAAGACAGGTAAAGGCAATTTGCTGGAACTGGCTGTAGAGGCAGCTCATGTCCGTGCTACCTTGGGCGAGATTTCGGATGCTTGTGAAACAATTGTAGGACGTTATAAAGCAGTAATCAGAACTATATCAGGCGTGTATTCATCAGAAACTAAGAAAGATGCAGACTTCCAGAAGGCTTGTGAGCTGACTGCCGAGTTTGCCAAGAAAGAAGGTCGCCAGCCGCGTATCATGATCGCTAAGATGGGTCAGGACGGACACGACCGTGGTGCTAAAGTTGTAG
>ENA-OPVL01000453-OPVL01000453.1-human-gut-metagenome-genome-assembly--contig:-NODE-453-length-28380-cov-2.230574_pt1 | contig 28380 bp, 13 predicted proteins | sample MGYA00241496_ERZ501984 | MGnify/ENA primary metagenome ERZ501984 (study PRJEB25962, sample SAMEA2042986) | human gut metagenome | biome: human gut; feature: human-associated habitat; material: faeces... | reverse complement strand
GCGAAGAGCGTTGCTGCCTAGGCTAGCCCCTTGTCACACAAACTACCGAAGCCTCATAAGTTTTGGGGGAGCGCATATGGTTCATCGAGGATGTCCAGCTTCATTTCCCGACCGACAGCGAACGCGAAAACCTCGTGCAAACTGCGTCGTCAATACAGTCGATCACAAATAACGCGGTAAGATTAATCGTCGAATTACCACTATCGGATTCCTAAAACGTCAACTTTGCAGGGAGATATCTATGAACATCACCGTCGCAGGCCTTGGCTATGTAGGCCTTTCGCTTGCTTGCCTGCTTTCCAAGCATAACGACGTGGTCGCCATCGACATCAACGAGCGCAGAGTTGCCGACATTAACAACGGTGTCTCCCCCATTAAAGATGCCTACATCGAGGCATATCTGGCGGATCGTCCCGCTACCTTACATGCGACAACGGACTCCACCACGGCGTACGCAAGCGCGGACTATGTCGTCATTGCAACACCGACCAACTACGATGACGTCACCCACTACTTTGATACCTCCAGCATCGAAAGCGTCCTGAACCTAGTCCAAGAGCTCAACCTGCGCGCCGTCGTGGTTATCAAGTCCACCATTCCCGTTGGTTACACCAAGGATATAAGCGCCAAATATCCCCAGCTCCAAATCATCTTCTCCCCTGAGTTTTTGCGCGAGGGCCACGCGCTCGAGGACAACCTTCCCCCCAGCCGCATCGTCGCCGGCATCACGAAGGACGCCGACCGCAAGGCCGCGCAGACCTTCGTCGAGCTCCTGGACGAAGGCTCCGAGGATACAGGAACGGAAATCCTTGTAACAGGCTCAACGGAGGCCGAGGCCATCAAGCTCTTTGCCAACACATATCTGGCGCTGAGGGTTTCGTACTTTAACGAACTCGACACCTATGCCAAGAGCAAGGGGCTCAACACGCGCGACATCATCCAGGGTGTTTGCCTGGATCCGCGCATTGGCAGCCATTACAACAACCCCAGCTTTGGCTACTGCCTGCCCAAGGATTCCAAGCAGCTCCTCGCCAACTTCCAGGACGTCCCACAAAACCTGATTCGCGCCATCGTCGATTCCAACAGCACGCGAAAGCAGTTTATCGTCGACCAGGTTCTGGCAATGCAGCCGAAGGTCGTCGGCGCATTCCGCCTCACCATGAAAAGTGGTTCGGACAACTTCAGGCAGAGCTCGACACTCGATGTCATCGAGAAGCTTAGAACTCACGGAGTCGAGGTTATCGTTTACGAACCCACCAGTTCCCTCGATACTCTCCAAGGCTGCCGCGTCGTCAACGACCTCGCCTTATTTAAGAGGGCAAGCGACGTGATCATCGCAAATCGCTACGACAGCGTTCTCGACGACACAGCAGACAAAGTTTATACGCGAGACCTCTGGCAGAGGGACTAGAGCCAGTTAAAGTTGTTGCGCAACAGTTTTCGCATTTCTTCTCATTTACTCTAGAGCACGTAGGCAACCTATGAGAGGTGGTTTTATGCGAAGCGAACAGGCGCGGTCAAAATGCTTCCTAGGAAGACTCTGTTTGCCCTTCTTAGGAGCCCTTTTTGTACTGGCATTTCTGCCGCTCTTCGCGACGGAAGCGCTAGCTTTACAGGTTAATGTCCAGCGCGTGGCAGGCGACACGCGCTACGACACAATGTCGGAATTGATTTCGAATGTTGGCGGATGGAGCGCATCCGATAAGGTAATACTTGCCAGTGGCGCAAATTATCCTGACGCACTGTCTGCCTCTGCGTTAGCCGGCGTACATGACGCCCCAATTATCCTTACAGACCCCACTGAGCTATCAAGCAAGGCAGCGGCAACAATTAAACAGCTTGGCCCGTCAACCATTTATGTTGTTGGCGGCCCTTCAGCCGTGAGCGACGAGGTACTACAGGCGGCAAACAATATATGCGGAAGCAATACGATTCGGCTATACGGCTCAACTCGATACGAAACTAGCCTCGAGATCTTGCGCCAATGCAATTCTTCGTCTGACACAGTAATTGTCGCCACAGGCGCAAATTACGCAGATTCCCTATCGATAAGCCCATTCGCATATGTAACCAAGAGTCCTATCGTATTGTGCGACCCTTACGGCGGCCTCACGCAAGAGGCTATCGAAGCAATTCGCGCAGGAGGATTCTCCAGAGCAATCCTTGTTGGCGGCAACGCAGCTGTCCCCAATGTCGTGATCTCTCAACTCAATAATGCAAATATTGCCACCGATGGAATTCGCCGTCTGAGTGGAGCGACTCGCTACGAAACAAGTACGCAGATTACTGCTTTTGAAATATCGGAAACCAGCCTCTTTACGGCAGACCCGCTGGGATTTGCGACCGGCTCAAACTACGCCGACGCCCTTGCAATGGGGCCCTGCATGGGCAGAATAAACTCACCCCTTCTTCTTGTTGATAATGGAGCGCAAACAGTATGCGCTTACATTGAACGGTTTAAGGGCAATGTTGGCAACGCCTTCGTTGCTGGCGGCATTAATGCGGTATCCGACGATGACTATCAACGCATAGTTGTGGCGCTGACGCCGAATGATACGCCAACGCAGCCGAAACCGAACCTCACGGACCTATCAGACGCTCAAGTTAAAGTACCGCAACAACAATACACGGGCCAGCCGCTCACGCCGGCCCCCGAAGTCACCCTTGGTGATCAAAAGCTCAAAAAGGATGTCGACTACAGCGTCTCGTATTCGAACAATACTAAGGCTGGAACGGCAACCGTCACAGTAACTGGCATTAATCGATACACGGGAGTCGCCAAAGGCACTTTTGAAATTGTCGTCAAGCCTTCCGCCTCCAAGCAGAGTGTGAATGTACCCTCCCCCGCCAAGCTGACCTACGACGGGTCTAAACAGACCGCCATCAGCTCAAACGAAATCTATACCGTCAAGAACGGCGCGGCCACAAATGCGGGGTCCTATAAGGCCACGCTTTCGCTCAAGGACAAAGACAGCTATCAATGGGCGTCGACCGGCAATTCCGACGACATCAGCGTGAGCTGGTCTATCGCCGCGGCGAGCCTCTCGTCGGCCAAGGTCAGTGCCGCCCGTCAGACGTTCAACGGTCAGACTCTGTCCCCTAGCGTCACTGTTAAGCTCGGTGAGCGCACCCTTAAGAGCGGAACGGACTACGACGTCTCATATTCCAATAATCAGCATGCGGGCACTGCCGAGGCAACCGTAACCGGTAAGGGCAACTACACGGGCACCGCCAGCGGATCGTTCACCATCTCGCCCGCGAACATCTCGGAGGCGAGCATCAGCGTTGCAGACCAAAACTACACCGGCTCGCGGCTTACGCCCATACCCACGGTCACGCTCGACGGCAAGTCGCTCGAATCCGGTACGGACTTTACAACCTCCTACAGCAACAACGTCAAAGTCGGAACCGCAAACATTACCGTCACCGGCAAGGGCGACTACACTGGTTCGGCAACTTCGACGTTTAAGATCACTAGGGGTCAGGCAACCGTCAAAAAGGTAAAGGTCGGCGAAATTACCGTCACGGCCTACAGCTATCCCGATGGATACAGTTACGTCGACGTCCCTAATCAATGGCTTTCGATTAGCACATGTAACAACACCAATCGATGCGTCGATGTGGCAGCGGTTTCCAAGGACAACGGCGCTAATGTTCAGCTCTGGGACAACAACGGTGTAACAGGCCAGATCTGGAAATTCGTTGAGGCATCTGAGGGCGTATACCGCATAAAGAACGCCTATTCGGATAAGTATCTGAGCCTTGACTCAAATCATAAAAATGAAGAGGGTTGCAACGTTCTTCAGTTGAGTTCAAGCGGTAGAGACGATCAGCTGTGGCGTGCCGAGGTCTACAACAACAAGCTGATGTTCATAAACGTGCATTCCAATTATGTCCTCGATTGCTACGGCGGATACGCCGACAATGGAACCAACATCCAGGTCTGGAGCCGCAATAACAGTAAGGCCCAGCTATTCGAGCTCAAGCCCGAGACGATTAAAACAAAAGGCACGAGGACCATTACGGTTGGCAATGTAAGCGTTACCGAGCATACCTACGATAACGGAGATCGTTATTACGAAGTTCCCGAAGGGATGTACGTTATCCAGAGTTGCTCTGGCAGCAATCAGGTGCTCGATGTTTACGGAGGCGGCAAAGACAACGGCGTCAACGTAATTTCTTGGGTCGACAACAACGGCAATGGACAGAAATGGCAGTTTGTTAGAACTGGAAATGGCATCTACAAGATTATCAGTGTCGTTTCGGGCAAGTGCCTTGAGGTCGCCGGCCAGGACTCAAACACCAACGGCGGCAATGTCCAGCAATGGGACTATGAAGACGGTTGGAGTAAAAAGCTGTGGAAGCTGTGGCTCACCAAAGATAATAAACTTGTCTTCTTGAACACGGCCAGCTACCGTGCGCTGAATATAACCGGCGGTACGGCAACAAACGGCGCTAACGTCACCGTTCAAGACAGGAACCGAAGTGCCAACCAGTCCTGGACACTCAAGCGCACATCCAAGCAGATTGATCCCAACGAGGAGTGCAACCGCATTAGCGTGGAAACATGGAACGCCGTACGTGAGTACCGGCAAAAGAATGGCCTCTATGTACCTGGCGGCAATGACACATTCTGCGATAACGCAGCAAGCTACTCGTCATCTCATTGCGCAGCCGCAGGCAAGCTGGTACATGACTACTATCACGAATATCGTGACAGCCACTCATGGAATGGCTGGAACGGGGTTGGAGAAAACTTAGCGACCGCACATGCGGGCGCCACGGGCAGGAGCATTGTTAATAGCTGGTGGGACGACTTTGGCGTCCCCAATCTCGGACATCGAAAGAATTTAAACCGACCAGGAATGCGAGCGTGCGGCGTGAAGACGTCCTACAACGCCAATAACAATACTTATTACGTTTCAATGGTTTTCGCGGGAACAAATTTGGGAAACGGAGGAACAGGAGGCTCAAAACTTTAGACGCATTCCGCAAGAGGACTGAAGAGGACGAACGTATAGCACCGATTCAAAGTCCAGTTTATAGAATTAGCATCATATTTAGCCGTCCTCGCTCTAATAACACCTTAAGTCAGATAAGACACCGAACCCTAAAGGACCTCGGTGCCGAAAGTGTACAGCCGAGATCTTTAGCAGATGGACTGACAGTAAGCCACCGATAAGCACGAGAATTCAATCCCACGTGCAAAAAATCTGAATTAAAAAGCGAAGGGGTCCCAAAAGGGCCCCTTCGCCATACGCATTGAATCGCGAGCGAGCTATTTGATCTGCATATTCATTGCCGCAGAAAGACTGCTAGCAGTAGAATCACTCACCGCATTTACCCCGCCAGCAATATAGGCAGCTGTCGGAACCATGTCCTGCATGTCAGGACGACCTGCGTAGTCCTCAGTCCACTTGCGTGCATACTGAACCGCCGCATCATTATCATCATCAACCAAAAGAACAAAAGACCGTGAATGACCGGCAACCGGACCAGCCGCCAAAGCATCGGGGAAATTCTTTCCCGTAGCAAATATCGAACCGCTTAGACCAAGAACGCTTGAATTATTAAATAACGAGGAAGCACGTTCGGCGATTTTGACGCTTGTTTCATAGCGCGTACTACCAAAATAGCGGTTATACGACACGCCAACGGACTCGAGCTGAGCCTCAACGGATGACGGGACAGCCTGATTGCCTCCAACAATCATGGCATCTCTTATGCCCTTAGCTTTAAGAAAAGCTAAGGCGTCATCCGACAAACCTGTTGCAGGATCGCACAAAAGAATGGGCATTTTACCCGCATATGCATAAGGACTTACAGACAGCGCATCGGCGAAGTTCGTGCCCGTAGCAATTATGACCTGCCAAGGCGCCTCGCCCCCGGTACTGGCAACGTTATAGGCCGTTCTAGCTATACGCAACGAAGTCTCGTACCTCGTCTGACCGCTCAAGCGCTGGATATAGGCTTGAGACATGGACCTCAGCTGGTCCTCTACGGTAGAGGACACAGCACTTTCGCCTCCGACAATATAAATAAAGCTGGGATTGAGTTTTTGCACCTGATCCTTAATCTCTTCGGCCAAATTATTTGGATCAGTCAGCAGAATAGGAGCTGGGTCATAACAACCGGCCAGCGATGACGCAGCGAGGGCATCGGGATAGTTGGTAGCAGAAGCGACAATAACGACACCGTTTTTCCCAGGGTGCATTAAATCCACCAAACCATTCATGGTCTGATAGCGAGTGGCACCGTTGATGCGCGTAAGCACCTTGGACGTTGAGGGGTCACCAGGCTTGCCAGCACTTTCTTTCCAGTTGAGTCGCCAAGTTACCTTGGGAGAATCGGCATCCCTAGGATGGGCGGTAAAGATACTTGCACCCGATTGAAGGCCAGGATTATCAACGTGCTCGTGATCAACTATCCAGCCGTAATCCACAACGCCCCAAACACCCCATCCCTTGGGATATGCATACTCAGGAGAGCTATAGTTCTTATAGGGATTAAATCCTTCGGGCTCAAGCCAGTTCGCGGGATCGTCGTCCCAAATACTATTCTGTGAGTAATCCAAATAGATCTTGGCATTCGATATTTCATTGAGCGTACGCTCAATCGATGCACCGTAAAAAACCCAAGAGTATTGAACGGTGTATCCACCCCAAAGAGGATAATCGGCAATCATCAGTCTTGCACAAGATCCATCGTCTGACACTTTAAAACTTGTAATGTACCAACCATCAGGAAGGTTTCCGATGGATACCTTGGCGCCATCCAAAGTCGCGTCTTGGTAATAGGCTCCATACTGTTCCTGATCGGGATTATAGTAGCCTTCAGCGATATTAAAGCCACTATACGGCTGCCCATTAACGAGTACTTCGAGGCCATCGGGCTTCTTAATTTCATTGGCAAAAACTTGTCGCGCCGGAAGCACGCATGAGAATAGAGGCGCCACCACAAGCGCCAGTATCACAATAGCCCGAGCCACCACGCTGCGCCTGTTTTGTTTAAGCATAAGCATTCCCTTCAAATACCATCAGCCAACCAACATAACGATGATGATAAACCCGGCGCGGCGCTGCAAAGGAACAATAGATGTAAATAATCGGCGAACGCGACCAAACAAAAGGCCGTCAACCATTACGGCTGACGGCCTAACTTTTCAATTGGTGCTCCATGGCGGATTCGAACCGTCGACCTTGGGATTAGAAGTCCCCTGCTCTATCCAGCTGAGCTAATGGAGCGAATAATATAAGATTATAACCTAATTGAATTGGTCGCGATATGCCTTACAGACCTCATTGACAGGACCATCCATCCTCAGGTTACCTTTTTCGATCCACACGGCGCGCTGGCAAATACGCTCAACCTGATCCATTGAGTGCGAAACGAATAAGACAGTAACGTCACCGGATTCAATAAAATGCTGAATTCGCCTTTCGCACTTTTCCTGAAAGAACACGTCGCCAACGGAAAGTGTCTCATCAACAATGAGGATATCGGGCTCAGTAATAGTTGCGATAGCAAAAGCGATACGCGCTACCATGCCCGAAGAGAAATTCTTAAGCGGCATATCGACAAAGTCCTGAAGCTCAGCAAATTCGATGATTCCATCAAAGTTTGCGTCGATAAATTCCTTTGTATACCCCAAAAGCGATCCGTTAAGGTAAATATTCTCACGAGCTGTCAACTCAGGGTCAAAACCCGCGCCAAGCTCGATTAGCGGAGCAATGTTGCCATGAACCCTAACTTCGCCCTCACTCGGCTCAAGAACGCCAGCAATGATCTTAAGCATGGTAGATTTGCCAGATCCGTTCGTTCCAACTAGGCCAACGACTTCGCCCTGGTGGACATCGAAGGAGATGTGTTTAAGTGCCTTAAACTCCTCAAAAAAGAGTTCATGCTTCGCAAGCTTAATAAAATACTCTTTAAAGCTGCCTAGCGATTCAGAAGCCATGTTAAAGATCATAGAGACATCTTTGACTTCGACCGAAAGGGGCTTCTTCCTATAATCAATCGAGGGCATAGCACCCGTTTGAATAACTCCAGACACACTATCCCCCTAGATATAAAGAATGAACTTATGCTCGCTCTTGTGAAATACTGCATACCCAATAAGCAGTGAAAGGGCCGCCCATAGAACGCAAAAACCCAATACCAGCGCGGAAGGATTGCACTGAAACAGGAAAATATCACGCATGAAAGTTAGATAGTTGTACATGGGGTTCGCATACATAAGAACCCTGAGGACATGAGGCATTCCGGCAATAAAATCCGTAGTCCAAAAGATCGGCGTAAAGTACGTCCAGGCGGTAATTACAACGCTCCAAAGATGAATCACATCTCTAAAGAAAACTGCAAGGGCGGACAGCGCCAGACCAATACCCATGCAAAATAGCATTAGAAGGATTAAGCATACTGGAAGCCAAATAAGATGCCATGTGGGCACTACACGGAACCAAAGCATAACCAGGGCAACCGCGACAAGCGAAAAAGCAAAATTGACCAAGGCGAATAAAGCCTTTTGAACGGGAAATACCCAACGATGGACTTTGACCTTCTTTAACAACGACGCTGCAGCAAGAATCGATGTCATGGCCTGCGATGTGGAATCAGACATAACGGCAAAAGTTACATTACCAACAATTAAGTAAAGCGGATACATCTCCGGGGTAATGGAACCATTGCGACCCTGGGCAAAAATCGTCGAAAAAACGACCGCCATTACAATCATCATAAGCAGGGGGTTAAGCACCGACCATGCAACGCCAAGAACGCTACGTCGATATTTGAGCTTAAAATCTTTAGTAACTAGCTGTTTTAGGATGTAAAAATCCTTTTGAATGTCATTTGCCGCGTGTGATTGAATGCTATTCGTATCAACACGGCTATCGACGCTATTCGTCACAAACGACTCCTTAATTACAAGAACTTATCGAGAGAGAAGTATATCCTTCCGAGTCTCACAGAACGAATGGACCGTCAAAAGAGGGGTATTAACCCATACTTTACTTAAACATGGGCATGGAGCTTACACTCCATGCCCATTTGACAGACTCAGTTATTTCTTTCCCTGAACAGCCCTGCCAATGGATTTCAGAACTTCACGGCGCGCAGAACCAATGGGGCACAACGGATCGACAATCTTACGAAGCGGGCTAGTTTCAGAAACCGCCTTTTCGTGCATCACCAGCGGTGTATCAACCGGGGCACCAGACCCCATAAGCGATGCAAGAAGCTTCTCGTAAAACGGTGTATCACGAGCATACTTCCAGTACAGTTGGCTTCGATCGCAATAGGCAAACTTCCACGGTTTTTCAAACCCAGCATAATGCACAATCCGCTCATGGCGACGCGAATCATTAAATGCATCAAAAACCTCATGAGGAGCAAAGCTGAACACGTTCGCGATGCGTCCGCCACAATCGATCATGACATTCCAGTCATAATCGAGCCAGGTAACGCGCCCCTCGCAATACGCGTTCAGAACATCTTGATCGTTGTAGATAAAGCGATCGTCAGAAGCAAATTCCAACCACTCCTCAATACTGTGGAGCCTGCGCATTTCCTCAGTATTCAGCAAAAGAACGCCAGCTTGGAAGTAATCATAGGGGTTCTTCATACCCAGGACCTTCCTTGCATACTTAAGACGGTCCCCGTTCTTCATGTTGACATTACCGAGAAAATCGATATCCCTCACAGCAGCAAGAAGGTTATCGCCAAGATCACTCGAGTAGAGTTCGGCTATATCGCCCTCGACAATAAGATCTGAATCCAAGTACAAAACCTTGTTGTAATAAGGCAATAGCTTCTGAATTAAGAAACGGTAGTACGTCTCAACACTAATATGAGGATTATTGGTGCTCAGCTCATATTGATCAACAATAGGCGAAACATCACAGAACCTAATCGCTGCGTTGTCAAACTGAGAGAAGAAGTCTCTCATGGAAGCCTGGTTGACACCATTGATATCGCGATGAAGAACAATCACATCATAGCGATAATCCCGGGAAGCATTCTTAAGCGCCGAATAAACCGTAGTGGTAAGCATCGGCACATAATTATTGTCTGACGCAAAAACAACGGGAATGATAGGACGCTTATCGTAACCGAGCGAGGGAAGACCGAGCTCGTCATGATAATCAGGGTTAGCAAAATGCACGCACTGAAGCTCGGCCATCTTCCAATTATATCCAACGCGCTCGTGATGGAGCAAATAGATATTTAGAAGTCTCTCAGCCAAGTGACCTGGAGTGCGAACACCTTCTTTACTGTAGTGAGACATATCAGTCGTAGCAACAAACTCTTCCAGAATGGGGAAAAGCCACGCACAGTAATCATTGAAGATATCTCTCTTCATAATAAACATGTTACAGAAGCGACCAACATGGCCCTTAAGGAAGGCCTGAGCATCTTCAAGAAATTCAGGATGTTGCTTGCCGAGGATTTCGACGACCTTGTCAAGATCCTCAACATAAAGCTTATCTGCAAGGTCATACTGCTTACGCAGCGTTGCAGACTGCCCACAATATGGACGAATATCCTTGCGCTCGGTTGTAATTACATCGTATTGCTTAACATAATTAGCAACAGATTTATCGTCGAGATGATATTTTGCCTGAGACTTTGAGTCAATATAGGTGTCCATGATCTCGCCGTAAATGTTTTCGCTATGACGTTCGGGGGCGAAGTCGAAATAACGACGATAGTGACAAAAACCCACGTATTGGCTGTCGGTATTTTTCCAAGCCCAGTATTGAGTAGTCAGCTCACAATACATGGGGTTAAGCGTCGATATGTTGTTACCCTCATGATCGTGAAAGGCCCAGCGATAGAGATTATTGTGAGAAGCGCACCCAACCTGAACAGGCTGGAAAACCGCACTATCAAATAGGTCGACATTTTTATGCGTAGAAACAAAGATACGAACGTCCTGCTCCTCGGAACGGCGCCTAAAAGAACGCTCAGAAACCTCGTCGATGTGAAGCTTGGCAGCGTATCCAAAATCAATTAGCTCTTGAGACGTAAAGTAATCTCCACCCGCAAGAAGCTTAGCCTCGTGATACCAAGCGCTCGCGCAATCATCAAGTTCAATACCATCAACCCAATGAGAGTAGGCCTTATCGCGCGCAAGACGCATAAGCTGAGTTGCGACCTCTACCCTACCGCAAACTTCAGCAGCTCCGCGTGCGGCGGCGAGCTTATCGGAATCGCTAACACGTACGATCCAGTCGTTAAACAACAGATCCATTAGCTTTAATTTGCCTCCATTTAAAGATGAAGACAGGTCGAAGCGATCGAACACTTTGCAGTATTCGCACATATGCGAAACAGAACTCCAGAATCCTTTGGCGCTTTTTACAAAAGACTCAGCAGAAATCTGAGTTCCAGAGTTTACACCTCGGCCAAGATAATACTTAAGACCAACTAAATTGTTACATGTAAGCTGGGAATTCGCCTCGGCAAGAGCGACAAAACACTCGTAGCCATCCTGAGCGCGACCCATGCGATCGGAAGTCATTTTCTCGTAAGCACGTTTAAAATAAGAAGACTCGTATGCCCTCTGAGTAATACGCCAGTCTTGGCGATATCCGGCTTCAGCAGAAAAAGCAGCATTTACAATGTCGCTTCCATAAAGAGGCTCAATATCCCGATTGACGTAAGCCTCAAAGTCGTTACGCTCTTGGTCGGAAACACCAGAATTAATGACGTCTATGCCAAAGTGATAGATATCAGCCGTATGAGCGAGAGAATACTCGTTTAGCTTTTCCAGAAAGAGAGGGTCGCCGAGTTCATCATCGGAATCCAAAAGAATAACCAGATCGCCGGAACATTTGGCTACGGCTGATTTACGACCGAGATGAACGCCTTCATTAACCTCTTTAATAATTGGAACGATGCGGGGATCTCGCTGAGCATAGGAACTAATGATAGACGCCGTGTCATCAGGACTTCCATCGTCAACAATAATGAGCTCAAAATCAGAGAACGACTGATTGAGGACGCTGTCAATGCAAGCGGGGAGGAACTCAGCATCGTTATAGGAAGAAACGCAAATGGAGAAACGGGGCAAACTAGACGCTCCCTAATAGAAGGAACAGGGTTAACTCTAACAGGATAATTGACTTTTAAAGCAAAAGGGACGCCACCAAGAGACGCCCCAAAATTATCTACTTCTGAAACTCGTCGTAAACCTTTAGCTCCCACTCTTTGCGCTCGATCTTAGCAACGGAGTCTAGAATCAAACCTGTAGTCAAACAAAGGCCGCTAAGAAACACAAACGCAACCGCAAGAATAGCAGTTGGAAGCCGTTCAACAAGACCGGTATGAACAAAATCAAATATAACCGGAATGCCGAAAAACAAACCAACAATCAAAAGCACTGCAGCAATCAAACTAAAGAACTTAAGGGGTCGATAATCCTTAAAAAGCGCCCCGATCATCGCAATCACCTTAAAGCCATCACCAAACGTATCAAGTTTGGAGACTGAACCCTCGGGACGGTCACGATAAACAATTGGAATATCCTTGATCCGCCAACGCCTATCAACAGCATGAATAGAAAGCTCGGTCTCAATCTGAAAGCCTTCAGACATGACCGGGAACGTCTTAACAAACGGACGGCTCATAGCACGATAGCCAGTCATAACGTCATCAAAAGCATAGCCATAAATCCACTTAATCATGAATCGAACGAGATTATTACCGAATCCATGAAAGGCTCTTTTGTTTTCTTCGGCATATGTTCCGTTGGAAAGACGGTCACCAACGGTCATATCGGCGTCACCATTAAGGATCGGCAGCACCATATCAACGGCTTTAGCCTCATCATACGTGTCGTCACCATCGACCATCAAATAGCAATCAGCATCGATATCACGAAACATCTGGCGACAAACGTTACCTTTCCCCTGGCGAGGCTCGAAGCGAACGATTGCACCATGCTGCTTGGCAATCTGCGAAGTGTCGTCAGAAGAATTGTTATCGTATACATATACCATTGCACCAGGCAAGGCCGCATGGTAGTCATCTATCACTTTACCGATGGTTAAAGCCTCGTTGTAGCAGGGAATGATAACCGCAACATTACGAAATTGCATATGAACTCCAAAACAATCAACCATGATTGCAGAACAGACTATCTAAAGATAACGCCAAAACCAAAATGGGAATTAGACAAATATTACTAAAGACATAACGCGTTGGCTCGCCGCCTACTATAGAAATCGGCACTATTAAAAGAGTCAAACATGTGATCAGAACAGGGGACAGGATCAATAGGGCCCCCTTTTTTGAACCCGAATACTTATCGCCGAGTACATAAAAAAGGAGGAACAAAGGGATAATAGAGGCCCAGGTGGAACGGAAAAATAGAGCATTTATAATAGGAAGACTTTGGATAGAAAGATAAATTTGCTGAGCAACAGAAGCGCCAGCAGAGCAAGTAGGGTTCCAATCGATAACCTTATCAACAGGTTCATAATACCAGCCAGAGTACATTGGCAGGACAAGGTAATTTCCGGACCCGTCTTGATCGGTACGAAACGTTATCCATCCATCAATAAGGCCAATCCATGCCTCGAGATGGCCTATGGGATCCTTCATTGAGTTGACGGCCCACAGCTTAATGAACTTATTAAAATAGGATTCGTCGTTTACGCCCCGAATAGGCGTTAACGGATATCTTATTATGTCCTTAATTGAGTCAACGCAACCCCAATTATACTTGGAAGGGATATCGCAGACGTTAGTGAGAAGGAACTTGTCTATTACGTTTAAATCTTCGTTGGTCATTTCATCTTTAGAGTATTTAACATCGTGTGCAACTTGCTGAATGATAGGCGCAATCATTTCCTGTTTGCCGCCAGGAAACACGTTAGCGGTAGCATATAGCTGCGGAACAAGGACAAACACGGTTAAAGAAAAGAAAACCGAGGAAAGCAAGATTTTAACGCAGCATTTTTTGGATAAGTTGAAGGTATATAAACAGAGAAGTACATCGACTCCAAAAATAATATAACCCATGGTCTTTTTTGTAAGCGAAGCGATGATGGAAAATAAGACTATTCCTAATATCTCAAGAACAGATAGATTCTTTGACAGAAGAAATCTGAAAAATAGCCATATATACCCTAAAAAGAAAACAATCGAAAGCGAATCCTTCGCAATCGAGCAAATCATTACAGGGAAGACGGGAAATATAGCAAAAAAGACGACAACGATTAAACATAAAATTGAATTGGCGCCGAAGTGATAAAAATCTGAACAAATCAACGAAATTAGCAAAGCAGCGGAATATAGCTGAATTGCTCCAAGAATTACTAAGCCTTTAGTTGCGCTGCCGAATACAGCCGTACCAAACTCGCAAAACAACCCATAAATGAAGGTAACTAGCACGGGATGATGATCGGACAAAGTCTCGACACCGTAGTACTGCAAAATTTGCTGTGATGTATCCGACCAAAAAATACCAGACCTCAATAGATACAACCAAAAAGACCAGGCGGTAGCGATAAAGATAAAATAGATAATGAGATGTGATAGTCGACATCTAGATTTTGCAATACTTGGCTCCCGTCGGTGAAAGCATGAGCCCAAGGCAATCTTGATACCGCCCTGTTCATTGTTTATATGACCAATTAGCAATTCAAATACAACAAATAAAACGACAAAATACATGCTGAATTCCAGAGCTTGGAACCAAATCATTTTACTGCACAAATCAAGAACGCCATCATGAGTCGCAACATAATCGCCTAGAGAAAAGAAAAGGCCCAGTAAAATGGGTATAAATAACCTTAAATGTTGCTTTCTGATCTGCATTTCACGGCCTTCGATATCATGGACTAAAAAGAAGACGCAGGTTATTCCCGTGTCTACAAGATCGCTTCATCCAGTAGATGGAGCGAAACAAGCGCTAATAAAATATAAGAGGTTCAAACAGAGGAAGAGATCATAGCGAAATGCCATGAAATAAACGGTTTCTCATACTCAATGCCCCCCTACGGAACAATCCATTTCGCTAGAGGTATCTTTTTGAGAAAGAAAACGAGCGCAGCACAAACAAAATAGCAGATGAACGGGAAAACAGTTCTCCAGACCAGACGGCCTCCATCAAGGCCAGTAATAATCAAGAGATAGTAAAACACAATCATATGAATGAGATAAATTCCAAAACTACAACCAGAAAGAGACTTGAGCGCTTTTACGCGTCTTGGCGTTGTGAACAATCGGTCCCAATGTGCATATTTGCAAAAAACAAAGACGGCGACAGAAAGAAGCATGCACGGGAAGTTCGTTACGCCCCAAAAGACCGTATAGAGCCCGCCCCGAGCGAAGGAGCAGTAGGCCGTCGAAAAATAACGAACGGCAAAACCCATCACACCTAAAAAATAGATCACATACCTTTGATACGCAGAAAATTCATGGTTTTTAATCAAATAACCGAGTACGGCAAATAGAAGATTCCCGCTCAATATCGGCAGTGTAAGCGAAGAGTTGAAAGAAATACCTAGAAATGCCGATACGGAGGGCAACACGGAAATTAAAATACAACCAGTGGCAACGGAGTACCAAAGCACATCATCATGCTTTCCGTCGCATAAAAATGACAGAACAGGAAACGAAAGGTACATTGAGAACAAGGGGATGAAAAACCAGTAGACATCAATTATCTGAGTGTTAATCACCATATCAATAAATGATCTTGGGCCAGCCGGAGCCTGCATCTGTCCAGTCTGCACCTTCCAAATGAGCGCCAAGGCAGACCAAGCAAGAAAGGGAATTACCGTTTTTACAAAACGTTTGTAAAGGAATTCTTTTGTTGAATAGCGTTCCCTATAGGTAAGAAGATTGGCGCCCGAAAGCATAAAGAAAATCGGAACAGCCCAATAGCAAACACACTCCGCAAAAAGGGCTTGCAGCCAATCAGAAGATGGGGAAAACGCATGCACAAGACCATTGAAATGCATAATAATTACAGCCAGGCATGCAGCCACATTGAGGACATCGAAGTATAGAATTCGTTTGCTCAAGTTATTCAACCTCAAATAATTATGTTAATTCCCTAAATATTGGTTAGCTTTCGCGACCAGCCAGTTGACATCTGTTCCAGCAGGGCAGCTCGTCGATGAATACCACTTGTGAATTCCAACGTTATCGCCCATCGTCAGATGTCTCCAACCCTTAGACCTTGCAAGCGCGGCCATAAGCTGCGCACTAGTATCAAGGGTAGCATACGAAGGCGGATTTGCCGTAGTCCCCACATGCTCAATAGACACCGAACGCTTATTCCACTCCCAGTTACCTACCGCCCATGCCGTATCGTTAAGGCCAACGTACTGGTGAATCTGTCCCGGTGCCACGCCATAATGAGCCGAGGCTTCGCGTGTACCCCAAAAAGTATTATCAATTTGGGAAAGCGATGTGCACTCCGAAATATGAATCACGATCACGCTCCAGTCTTCGCCATAACGAGTCGACGAATAATGAGCGCAACCCTTCCACTGCACGCCGGTAAGAGTTGCCGGAATGTAAGTCGCATTCTCAAACGCAAATCGCTGATCGGCAGAACCATTGTCCTGACACAGAACAAGAGCACCGTTAGAGAAGCCTAGAACCAGCCCACCTGACGACCGAATCGTATAGCCCTCTCCCCTGTTATAAACCAAATTCCATTTTTGAGCGCCGCCTTCGTTACGGGTCCAAATTTGAACACCGTTACCGACTGACTGATTACCATTCTTGATATCAAGCGGCTTGCAGGATTTTGCACTTGATATCTCATATGTTCCGTCGGAGTTCTTGCGGACATCCCAAATTTGAGCCGGCGTTCCATTCGAACCATAAAAGCCTACCGATGTGCCAGCAGTCGTTGAGCCACCAGAAACATCGAACACCTGAGAGCGATTCGACATTAGTTGAATGGTATATGACCCTTCAGAGAGAACCCCCACGCTCTTTGCATTAAAACGAACGCCGGGCAATTCAAGAGAATCAACCATGCCCAATGTCGAAGAGGAACCCGAAAGACAAAGATACTGGCCTGTGGCTGCATTCTGCAGCGCGATCTTGCCACCAGAAAGCGCGCTGTGCCATCGCTGAGAATCGACACCGTTAGCTGTCAGTTGAACAAGCTTCCCATCATCGGTAAGAGAGAGTACCTTTGCGGAACCGATGCACTCAATCTCGTACGTATTTTCCAACCCAGACACTTTGCTCACATACCATTTTTGAGCAAGCGTATCGTTCGATGCAAATAGCTGAACCGAAGCGTCGTCCTCCATGGATCCACCGGAAACATCCAAAACTTCCAAAGCCGTAGTCGACTCAAAAGTAAACGCTCCCTCACTCAAAAACTCGGTAACCTGATGAAGCGAAAACTTCTGTGCGGAGCTTCCATTGGGAAGATATGCGTCCAAATTCGCCTGAGCGCTATCAGAAGCTCCAACAACATCCAAAACCAAACCGGTTGACTTGCTTACAAAGGAGAACGTGCCGTCTCCATTATCTACTGCAGAAAAAAGCCTATTCGCATTAACATCATCGCAAGCCCACTGTTGGATGTTGCTGCCCGGAATAAGCTCACCGCCAGCAACATCAAGCGCTTTCTGAGACTTTGCATTACGAATCAGGTAGTAGCCGTCGTGATATTCAAAACTAAACAGCTGGGCGAGCGTACCATTGCAATCATTAATCTGAGCATTTGCCCCATTAGAGCTTGAACCCCCTGCAATATCAATGACCTTACCGGAGGAACTGCAGGCAGGACTCAGCGTAAAATACCCTTTCGGTAGAATGTCTTCGCATTTGGCAACAGAAGGAGCCGTGCTGAGCAATGCGAAGCGCGAATTGTCTTCATTTGAGCCTAGCTCTACATTCACGCCATTAGACGCTTTTCCTCCCCTAGGTCCAAGATAGAATCCAGGCCTAAGAGCGCTCTCGATAAGATATGAGCCATCAGACCGCTTGGCAACAATCCACTTTTGGGCATATGTGCCATTGGAGACATACTGAGCAATATTAGTTCCAGAGGAAGCGTTTCCACCAGCGACATCAATCACCTTATTGGAGCCAACGTTCGAGAACGTAACATAGCCCTTTTCGTCATGGGAAACGGTCCAGCGCTGAGCGTTGCTCATATTCGACATATACATCTGGATGTTGGCGCTGTTTTCTTTCGACCCACCAGAAACATCCAAAACAAAGGAATAGTTCATGCTCGAGCTGACGACATACTCGCCATCTGGCAAATCAGACATATGAACCGCAGCGTCAGCATCCTGTTCGGAGCGCAAACATTTAAAGTCAGATGGGGTAAAGGCAACTGATAGCTCACGCGCGTCACCCCTGGATACCGTAATGAGCTTGCCAGAAGCACTTACACCCAAAACTCTGCCAGTTGCAGCGTTAACGATACGATACAGCCCGTTACCTGCATCTTCGATGGCCCAATTATAAATCGGCGTCGAGGGCGACAAGTTGCCTTGCTTGACCGCGGCCCCAGGAACAATGTCCCCGTCCTGAGCATATAGGTAGCGATAGGATTTCGCAGACTTAATTGCATAAAGACCTGCTTCAGTATCAAATTCAAAGCCAAACGACTGCGCAATGGTCCCATTGGCGCTATAAAGCTGAAGGGCTGCTCCGCTATCCAAACTGCCGCCGGACACGTCAAAAACGCGACCATCGGAAGCCATTGCAACAGCAGATTGAGAATCAATTGTTTGAACCTTAGAAACTTCTCCGGCGGTATACAGTCGGAATCGCTGCGCAGCAGTGCCGTTGTCGTCATAAACCTGGACATTCGCACCATTTGCAGTGGAGCCGCCGTCTAGATCAAAAACAAAGCCTGCCCTAATCGCAGAGCAAATTTTGACTGAGCCGTCACCACAATCGACAAGGATCCATTTCTGAGCCCAAGAGCCATTGGGTGCATACTGCTGAACGTTAGCACCAGCTTTTTTGCTGCCGCCAGAAACATCTAGTACTTTCCCCGATTTCACATTCGTAATTGTCGCATAACCATTCTCGTCATAGGAAAACGTCCAACGTTGGGCCTTAGTTGCATTAGATGCGTACAGCTGAAGATTGGCTCCGGAATTCGTAGATCCGCCAGTAATATCGAACACCTGACGCTCAGAGACAGAGCCGATAGCATATTCAACACCCTCTTTTACAAGACCCTTGCTCGAGGCGGCGAGATCATTAAGCTCCTGGCGAACGGTACGCGCCGGCGCAAGCGTCCATTTCTGCGCATCAGATGCGTTATACGTATAAATCTGAAGCGCGGACCCACTAACGCCATTGCCGCCGGGAACGTCAACAGCTTTACCGGACTTTGAATTCATGAACGAGTACTCGCCATTGCCGTGATCAATGACGGACCAATGCTGCGCGCACGTGCCGTTGGATACGTATTGGGAAATCGCTCCCCCATTGGAGACGGAACCGCCCTGTGCCTCGAAGGGCTTACCAGAGTTAACGTTTACGATTTCGTACAGGCCATTACCAACCTGCTTAAACGTAAACATCTGAGCCTGACTATTATTGGCGTTATAGATCTGAAGCCGTGCTCGGTTATCAGATGAACCACCGTAGATATCCATGACAAGCTGCGGATCGAGAACGCTCTTTATGGCAAAAGCAGTATCAGTTTTTATGGTTGAAGCGGAAGCGAACGTAAAACGCTGCGCGGCAGACTTATTCGGAGCCCAGATGCGGACCGAAGTACCATCTGCCGTACTACCACCACTCACATCGAGCACCCAATTGCCCAAAGCGGACTGGATATAGAACCCATTATCGGCAGTACGAACGTGCCACAGCTGATGTTCGTCCTGGGCATATGCCGCCTGAACAACCGCCGAACCACTTTGAGCGTTACTATCCACCACAGAGAGATACCGCCCAGTTGCTTCATTCTTGATCCGATATGCCCCCGAGCCAGCTAACTCAAGGATGAAACGCTGATTAGCCGTTCCCTGGGCGCCATATAAAGAAAGGCTTTCGTCTTCGGCGACAGTAACGCTCGAGGAATCTTTTGCAATCGAATCGATGTAGTAAGTTCCATCAGCAAGAGCAAAATCAGGCAGGTTGAGCACATTGACAAAATCTGCTGAGGAAAAAGCGCTCATATCGACCGTGTTGGCGGTAATACCGTCAAGGCGCTCAGAAGACGTGTACTGCCATCCATACTGACCGGCGCAACTAAATGAAGTTTTGAGTTTAGGGCCGTATTCTGCAATCCAAGACACACGGGGGCGCACGCTTGCGGCCTTTAAATAGGTATCCGTAAACCATCGGCCGGAATAAATAGAAACGTTGTTAATCCCAAAACCAGAAAGCGTATTAAAATACGCATTCACAATGCCCTCGTATGCCGAAGCGCTATTTGGAGACAACGGATTACCGTTGCTGTCATAGAACGCCTCAAGGTCGTAGAAAATCGGTAAAGACAGATCGTATAGACCGTATTTGTTCACGATTTGCTGGGTAAAGTACGCTTCACTTGTGGCGTCATTCGAATTCCGGGCGGTACTAAAGATGTACAGGCCAAACGGAATTCCCAGACGACGAACCTCGCTCAGGTTGCGCTCTAATTGCTTGTCAAAATGACTCGTTGAATGCGCAAAACGCAAAATAACAGCATCCACGCCTGAGTTTTTGACCTTATTCCAATCAATCGTCCCCTGCCATTCCGAGACATCGATGACCTTAAGGGCAGGCGATGCGAACACCTCGTCGTAACCGTTATAGAACGTTTTAGAAGCGTTGGAGCCGCCCCAATACGGGGAGCCATTAGCCGAACGAGTATCGAGTGCCGCGCCAAGCGGCTCCCCATCCATCGAGCTACCGGCAGTATAGGTACCAAGGTCATCGTCGGGATGCGCCTCACCATAAGCTAAACGCTCCTCCAAGGAAGCGTCAACAGGAAGCGGGGCATCGTCAGCAAAAACAGGGGTTGCCCCCAGTCCGCAAAGCAGACCGAGGGCAACTAACAGAGACGATACAAGACGAGCATTCTTGCGCATTGTAATCAACCAAAACCTAATCTAACAAAGGGCGATATTACGGTACCAACCCCAAAGCGGCGTATACGTTGTCCCATAATAATTAACCCAGTCATCAAGCCCACGGACGTTAACGCGACCAATGTTCTCAATTACTTTGCCATCTCCAATATAAATTGCAATATGGCCCCAGATGGACCCTGCCCACGTATTGGAGTGAGACGGGACAGCAATAATCATACCAACTTTCAAATTAGCGCGGTTGCTGTCGTGGCAATAAGCCCAAAACATGTCGCAGGCATCGCCATTTGCATAACCGTAACCCGCCGCGTTAAACACGCGCGATATCCACTCAGAGCAGAGGTTAAATCCAGGAGAAGGAGTGGAGTAAGCAATGTCGACGAGTCTCCGTTGCGCACCGTTAGCGTCAGCGTAAGGTTGCTCAGAAACAATCGTAGTATCAAAGCGCCATGAGTCGCCACCACCGTTGCCAAGAACAAGACCGTTATCGCTGTCCATCAAAGCAAAAGAACCGTCAGCAAGCATCGAATAAATTGCGATGCCGCCGCCATCGGCAAGGCGAAGCAGCCACTTTTGTGCACCAGAACCATTCCAGTCCCATTGCTGAACAGAAGCGCCATTAGATGCGTTAGCGCTCGGCACGTCGAGCGCCTTCCCAGATACAAAGGCAGTCAGACTGTAGGCACCGTTTCCCAAAGAACGGACAAACCACTTTTGCGCGTTCGTTCCATTAGCGGCATACAGCTGCACTCGAGCTCCGGCGCTGCTGGATCCGCCGGCAACATCCAGAACACGATTACCGCTCGATTGGTTCACCACAACGTAATAGCCATCGTCAATAAGCGAAGCCGCAACAAAACGCCATGCCTGAGCTGCCGTAAAATTATTGGCGTACATCTGAATCGCGGTGCCTGCAGTGGTATTGGCGCCGGACAAGTCAATCACAGCGCCCGAGACTGCATTCACAAGAACAAGACCGCCCATTGGAGACACGCGCGGAATCCAGTGGGAACCTTCCGCTGCCTCCTTAACACTCATCAGCTTGCCGTCGCTTTGCGAAAGGTACTTACCCGAATTTGCACCCTTGATAAGAACCGACCCATCGTCGCAAACACTAACCGACCATTTCTGTGCCAACGTGCCGTTACGATTCCATACCTGCAATTTAGCGTCGTCCGCTTTCGATCCACCAGATACATCGATGAGACGGTTACCATCTACGCGAGAGTGGATCTCGTACATTCCGTCACGCAAAAATACCATCGGAACCGAAAGCGTCCATTTTTGCGCGAGCGTTCCATTTTGTGAATAGAGCTGCAGCTTAGTTCCGTTGGCAGAATTAGCCCCTGTAACATCAAGGGCCAAACCGCTTTTGGCGGAAACAAGAGACACGCTACCGTCGAAATTTACGACGACGCGCCACCATTGAGCAGTCGTACCGTTTTCGGCATATTGTTGAACCGCAGTTCCATTAGAAACGCCGCCACCACGACAATCAAGGACCTTACCCGACACCGCAGAGCGAACCGTATAGTATCCCGTCGACTTGTTATACGTAAACGTCCAATACTGGGCAAGCGTATCGTTGGAACCGTATAGTTGAACTTGCGCCGAATCACTCAAAGAGCCTCCGGCGACATCGACAACTTGACCGCCGTTAAGCATAGAGCCAAGTCGATACAAGCCGTCATCGATAGTCTGAGCGACCTTTACGAGATTCCAAACCTGTGCACTCGTAGCATTCCAGCTATAAGCCTGTGCGTTTCCCCCGTTGGCAACGCTGCCGCCAGAAATATCGAGCACATAGTCGCCAAGGCAGGATTTAATAAAATAGCCGCCATCTTGGCGGGCAACAAAGTCCCAAAGCTGCGCATTCGTGTGATTGAGGGCATATTGCTGGACATTCGTACCGTTTGCGCCGTTACCGCCGGACACGTCGAGCGCCTTGCCACTCGCGACATTTACGAGCAAATAATGCCCATTAAACTTTTCGATTCTCCAGCGCTGGGCGGGCGTGCCGTTTTGACCATACTGCTGGACGTTGGCGCCGTTGCGGCATGAGCCGCCCGAGACATCCAGGACCCTATTAGAGCCGGAGTTAGAGATCTCATAGACGCCCTCATCGATATCCGCTGCAGGGAGGTCGGAAATCTGCGGATTCGAAGGCAGAGCAGAAGGCTCGGCAGGAATATCTGAAACTGGATTAGAAACGCTAGCCTCATCATCACCCACGGCAGGGGTCTGGGCATCGTCAGGAGTGATATCACCAGCATCTCCTGTGGAACCCAAGGAATCCTTTTCAAAAGCACCATCGGCTTCAATCAAATCATCTTTAGTAGACACTACCGAAGAAATTAGGGCCTCATCATTCGGGGTGACAAACTCAATTGAGTAGGCCTGAATGGGAGAGCACAAGGCAGCAACCGCGAAGCATGCGGGAATAAAAGGCACGAACAGGACTGATTTTTTCATCTCAAATGAGCCTCGATTAACGGAATAGGATTAAACAAATGGACGAGCGGCACCTATGGGATTCCCGCGCTCGTAGACGCCATGAATACCGACGCCCTGATTAGGCCAAGAGTCAATCATGCGCCCACCGCCCAAATAGATGGCAATATGACCGCGGTAGTAGATGACGTCGCCGCGCTGCATGCCGCAAACGCTCACCGGCATAAACGTACCGTTGTTATACCAATTCATAGAATTGTAGGTTTGCCACGCAAGCCAACGATGGTTGTAGGGGTTATAGATTCCCATGTCCATACCCGTAGCATAGAGGCATTGCAATACAAAGCCCGAACAATCGACGGCACCGCCAGGGGCTGTAGAATACGGCTCGATATAGCGCGTACCAACATACTCATAGGCACGCTGGATAAAGGCATTAACGCAATCATCTCGCGTGGCGTCAATTGCAATGCGAGACGGCGTCACATAGGTAAATTCACCTGTGCAATAGCTCGGAAGCCTCACCGTTAGACTACTAACCTGCGGATAGCTCGCAGGATTCTGATAACCAATTTTCGCAGGACGCTCTGCAGAAATAGCGCGCCAGCCCTGAGCGCTGGACCCGTTATAAGACCACAGTTGGATATTGGACCCATTCGCAGTAGCCGCACCGCTTACATCAAGAACTTTATTGCCGCAGGCAGAGATAATCTTGATTCCACTCTCCCCCATTTCGAAGCGCCACTTTTGCGCATTCGACCCATTCCACTGCCACTGCTGAACATTAGTGCCATCCGCATTGGAACAGTTGAGAACATCAAGAGGGTAAGCAGAGCAGCAAGCCGTAAGCGAGTACCAGCCGCCGCCAACGCTACGGACCCACACACGCTGGCTTAATGTACCGTTAGAAGCATATATATGAACGTTTGCGCCATTCGAGCGAGACCCTCCAGCCACATCAAGTCGTTGCCCAGTCGCATGCATGGGAGCAAACTCATAGAATCCATCAGAAATCAGGGAGACGGATGCGATTGCCCACCCTTGTGCCGCAGAGCTATTCTCGTCAGTGCAAACAATGGAGTTGCCAGATCCCGGAGCAGTCAAGACCTTGCCAGTCTTTTTGTTCTTTAACTCGATACCTTTACCAAAGCAGACACCAAGCGACCATTTAGCCCCATCAGAATCCTTGTCCGAAATCTGAATAACAGCGCCGTCAGATTCACGCGCCGAGAGATACTTGGCAGAATTGACACACTGAAACGAGTAGTATCCCTGACCGTCGGCACGAGCCCAGAACTTCTGAGCCAAAGTCCCGTTCCCCGCATAAACCTGTAGCGGGGCGCCCTCTGCATAAGAGCCGCCAGAGACATCAACGTTTTTACCTGCCGAGTCCGAATAAATTGAGTAGCAGCCCTCGTTGAGCGTCACGGTAAATGATTCAAAGGTCCATTGCTGCGAAGCGCTACCGTTTTCAACAGCAGTCGTTACGGAGCCGTCGGGCTTTCGCTCCAGTACCAAATTACTCGCAACGGATCGGATTAAATAGGTATCCCCGTCAGACTCGATACGCCACTGCTGGTTTGACCCAATTCCGGGGAAATCCCACTGTTGAACTTTTGCGCCAGGAATAATATCGCCGCCATCAAGATCGAGTCCCTTACCAGTCCTCGCAGCGCGAATCGAGTAAAACCCTGTAGCAGGGTCATATGAAAGTTTGAAGCACTGTGCTAGCGTACCATTTGCAAAATACGTTTGAACGCGAGCACCGTTAGAGGTGGAGCCCCCTGCCACGTCAAGGCATTTTGAAGAATCCGACACGGAATTAATCTGGTACATGCCATCGGCAACCGTTTGGGTGCCCTCCTCAACATGAGGATTTACGTTAATGGCAATAAAGCGTTGCGCTGCAGAGCCATTTGCGGTCCATATTTGAACATTTGCGCCATTAGAGACGCTTCCGCCGCTTACGTCTAAGACAAGATTTCGTCCAAGGCCGGAATAAAACACGAATGACCCATTTGCCTGCTTAACAGGAATCCATCGCTGCGCGGCGGTGCCATTCACGGCATATTGCTGAACGTTGGTGCCGGACTTTTTTCCTCCACCCGTGACATCGAGGGCCGAAGAGGTTCCTGCATGAGCAATCGTCACATAGCCGGTAGGCTGACCATTTGAGTCGAGCGTATTCTTGATAACCCAGCGTTGAGCTGCGGTGTTGTTAGAGGCATAGATTTGGATGTTGGCACCATTCGAAGCAGAGCCACCAGAAACATCGACAACACTCCGCGGAGATGAGCCCATGCCGAGGGCGTAAGTTCCATCGGGGATCTGCAAGCCCTGTGCGGCAGCGAAGGCATCGACATCAGCCTGCGTCCAGGTAAAGCCCTTCGCCTGCGTCAAAGTCCAGGTAGCAGCATCAGTAGAGGTAGCGGCAACGCCACTTTCAAATGAAAGATATAACCCATTCGCGACGTTTTTAATGGCAAAACCCTCTCCAGAAGGCTCGAGGATCCAAAAACGATTCTTTGTATATGAACCAGCGTCGTCAAGAGATCCGTAGAGATGGGCGGCACCGCGGGGTACGACGCTACCGTAATCGGCGTCAATCAACTTGCCCGAAACAAGCGAAGCGATCGTGTAATAACCGGATGCACTGTCATACGTAAGACGGAACGCCTGCGCAACGGTATCGTTCTTTGCATACGACTGAAGAGTCGCACCGGACTCAGCAGAAGCGCCTTTCACATCGAGCACCAACCCGGCAGATTCAAAACAATAAACACCGTCGGCGACGTTCTGTCCTAAAGAGTCAACGACCGGATTGGAGTCGATTGCAAAAAACAGCTGCGCGGCGGTCTGATTGGCCTTATATAGCTGGACATTAGCTCCATCAGCAGAGCTACCACCCGTGATATCGAGCACGTAATCAAAGTTAAGGGCGGAATGTATCGTCAAGCCTCCATCGGCGTCCTTAACGGCAATCCACTTTTGCGCGCGCGTGCCGTTAGCCACATATTGCTGAACGTTACGACCAGACTCGGCTATACCGCCAGAGACATCGAGCACCAAACCAGAACCGGTGTTTTCGAAAGTTAAAAACCCGTTCTCGTCCTCATGTACCAACCAGCGCTGAGCTTGAGTCATATTCGAGTTGTGCATCTGAACATTAGCGCCATTTGAGGAAGATCCTCCCGCAACGTCCCACACCTTGCGCGAGGCATTGCTGCAAGCAAAAACATAGGTCGCACCGTCAGAGAGTGTCCCTTTGTTTTTAACGGCTAAGTCCTCAATGTTCTCGGCATCTAGAGACGTCGTAGCATCGACCGATTCGACGGCAGATGTCGACGGGTCTTCAGATCGCCCCTCGCTAGATAGCGCAGTCGAGCTATTCGGAGCGAAGCTGCCATCACCGCTATCGGCGGTACCCAATTCGATTACTCGATTAGCGTCGGATTCGTTCGTGGACACTTCTTCGGCAAATAACGGAGACACTCCAACGGAGGAAACAAAAAGACCCGCAGCCAAAGCCACTACCGAAATAGCAGCAAGGCCACGGGCATATCGGCTGGAACTCATATCAGACCCCCGATTCAAATTAACACTGAATCTATAATAGTTGATACGAGCCGCAAAATAGTTGCAATTGGTTACTTAATAACGACCGCTTGCGCACCTCGTTGCTGGTAGACCCAAGCAATCCAATCTCGATCGTAGGTGGTATAGCCATCGATGGTGTCGGAGATCATGACCTTATTTGTTTGAGGGTTATAACCCTTCAGAACAACGGTATGCGAGTTAACGCAAGCAAAATATCCACCCTGTCGGGCATAGATATTTCCAACATTGCCCTGATGAACGGTAGTCCAAATAATGACCGGATGTCCATCATCAAGGTAATTGCAGAGGTCATACAGAGAGGTTCCCGACACGTCGTACGAACGCAGGCTGCTCCCCCTACTTGCCAGGAAATTATTGGCAGCCCTATTGAGTCCAGGAGCGCAGATCTCGTTACCATTGTTATAGCTGTGAGGGTCTCCCCAGAAGCACCAGACAAAGTCCCAAGAGCTACGGGGGATCCATCGATCGGCCATCTCGCACGGACCAACACCAAAACCGTAATAGTTAAGGACGTTGGTCAGGGCCGCCGATTCACAGCCGTTGGGTAGACCAACGGAGTACTGATTGTAAACTGGGACAGCCAGATTTACCGCCTCGGGCGTATAGCTCGTCTGGGCAAAGTAAAATCCCTGCGCGTCGGAGCCATTAGCAGCGTAAATCTGGATATTGGCTCCATCATTAAGCGCTCCCCCGTTCACGTCCAAAACGAGTGAGTCGTTAAGCGCAGAACGAATGACAAAGGAGCCGCCGCCTACGTAGTCAACACGCCAACGCTGAGCGGAGCTTCCGTTTCCCTGCCACTGCTGAACGTTAGCGCCCGAAGCGCCCTGAGCATTCAGGACATCGAGATATTTTTTGCTTCGGCAGTTTTGAATCGAAATGCTTCCATCCGAGTTAACGCTGACGTTCCATTTTTGAGCGCCAGAATCATTGGAAGACCAAAGCTGCACGTTAGCACCGTTGGAGCGAGAGCTACTCGCCACGTCTAGCACCTTAGAACGGTTAGAAGCAGCGGCAATAACATAGGTACCCGAATCAACTAACGAGCAGGCAGACAACTTGAAAGACTGTGCCAAGGTGCCGTTAGAATCATACAGCCTAATATTAGTTCCGTTGCGGGTTGAGCCACCTGCGGCATCGAGGACCTTACCGGTTGCAACGTTAACGAAGTTGATACCGCCCTTGTCAATCTGTGCGGTCCAAAGCTGAGCATCACCATTATCAAAGGCTCTGTTAGACCAGGATTGACATGCCGACCTGCCGGCTAACTCGCCGTCTC